>Ga0233438_10001238_pt1 | contig 28551 bp, 25 predicted proteins | sample SI_123_September_FD_182720 | JGI IMG/M metagenome (GOLD analysis project Ga0233438, IMG submission 182720) | Seawater microbial communities from Saanich Inlet, British Columbia, Canada - SI_123_September2016_10_MG | ecosystem: Environmental > Aquatic > Marine > Inlet | place: Canada: British...
AATATAATCAAAATTAAAAGGTGTTATAAAATTAATAAGCAGTACAAAAGTCAGAAAATTAAATGTAACTTTGCACGCTTAAAACAAGGCACTTATGGCTAATGTAAAAAACATCGCAATTATTGCACACGTCGATCACGGAAAAACAACGTTGGTTGACAAGATTATGTATCACTGTCAACTGTTTCGTGAAAATCAAAACACAGGTGATTTAATTTTAGATAACAACGATCTTGAACGTGAAAGAGGAATTACAATCACGTCCAAAAATGTTTCTGTAGTATATAAAGACACAAAAATCAATATTATTGACACTCCTGGTCACGCCGATTTTGGTGGTGAAGTCGAGCGTGTTCTTAACATGGCTGACGGTGTGTTGTTGTTAGTAGATGCTTTTGAAGGTCCAATGCCTCAAACACGCTTTGTACTCCAAAAAGCTATTGATTTAGGATTGAAGCCTTGTGTAGTAGTCAATAAAGTTGATAAGGAAAACTGTACTCCAGATGAGGTACATGAAAAAGTGTTTGATTTGATGTTTGAGTTAGGAGCAGAAGAGTGGCAGTTAGATTTTCCAACAGTTTATGGATCTGCCAAAAATAATTGGATGAACCATGACTGGAAAGAGGAAACTGATAATATTGAGCCGTTATTAGATATGGTGATTGAGCACATTCCTTCACCAAAAATTCCAGAAGGAAATACACAGATGTTAATTACATCTTTGGATTTCTCATCTTTTACTGGACGAATCGCTATTGGAAGATTGACACGTGGTGAATTGAAAACAGGGCAACAAATTTCGTTAGTAAAACGGGATGGAAGCATTGTGAAATCCAAAATAAAAGAACTTCATGTTTTTGAGGGATTAGGAAGGAAAAAGATTGAAGAAGTACAAACAGGCGATATTTGTGCTATTGTTGGATTAGAAGGTTTTGAAATAGGTGATACAGTTGCCGATATTGAAAACCCAGAAGGTTTAAAAACAATTGCAATCGATGAGCCAACAATGAGTATGTTGTTTACAATTAACGATTCACCATTTTTTGGAAAAGACGGAAAGTTTGTAACATCTAGACACATTAAGGAGCGCCTGGATAAAGAATTAGAAAAGAATTTAGCATTACGCGTTAATGCTACGGACAGCGCCGATAAATTTATGGTTTTTGGAAGAGGCGTTCTACACTTATCTGTACTCATCGAAACGATGCGTCGGGAAGGATATGAATTACAAATTGGACAGCCACAAGTAATTATAAAAGTTATTGACGGAGTTAAATGTGAGCCTGTAGAAGAGATGACGATTGATTTACCTGAATCTGTTTCAGGAAAAGCGATTGAAATGGTGACCATGCGTAAAGGAGAAATGTTAAGCATGGAAGCCAAAGGTGACCGTATGGTTTGTGAGTTTATAATTCCTTCTAGAGGAATTATAGGGATGCGTAACCAACTATTGACAGCGACTGCAGGTGAGGCAATTATGGCACACAGATTTAAAGAATACCAGCCTCTAAAAGGCGGTATCCCAGAACGTCAAAATGGATCTCTAGTTTCTATGGAATTAGGTCAAGCAATTCCTTATTCTATTGATAAGTTACAAGACAGAGGTAAGTTTTTTGTCGATCCAGGCGAAAGTATTTACGAAGGTCAAGTGATTGGCGAAAATTCTCGTGGGGATGATATGGCTATTAACATTACAAAGACTAAAAAGTTGAGTAACGTTCGTAGTTCCGGAGCCGATGATAAAGCTAAAATTGTTCCAGCAATTAAGTTTTCTTTAGAAGAAGCTTTAGAATATATCCAAAAAGATGAGTATGTAGAGGTTACTCCTAAGTCTCTAAGGTTGCGTAAAATATACCTTACTGAAGTGGATCGTAAACGCAATAAAATCATATAATGATTTTTTTGGAAACTCATGCGACTGAACTCGTAGGATATTTAGCAATGTTGCTGTTGTTGATCTCTTTTTTGATGAAAGATATCAGACATTTACGGAAGCTGAACACTGTTGCTTGCACGTTGTTTGTAGCATATGGTTTTATGTTGTCAACCTCGTGGCCCATTATTATTTCGAATGCCTCTATTATGGGAATTAATATATATTACCTGTTTTTCAAGAAAAATTAGTATTTTCACAAGATATACTAACTTGTTGTACGAGAATTTAGTGGCCTCACGTGCTATACTAATAATCAATGTTAGTTTTGTGCGTTATATTAATAGTTCTAATGAGCCAATTTGAAGTTACCTAAATTCATAAGTAATAGTTTAATTCTAAAGATCACCACACTCAATTCTTTGGTTGTGGGAGCACGCCTTCTGATCTCGTTAGTCGTTCAAAATTTATTAGCACAGTACACAGGACAAGCAGGGATTGCCAAAGTAGGGCAGTTGCGAAACATCTCATCCATGCTTATGAGTCTTACATCTCTTGGGACCTTTAACGGCGTTGTGAAGTATGTTTCAGAATATAAGTCCGACCAAAAAAACTTACTTATATTATTTTCAACCTTATATGTTTTTAGTTTAACTGCGAGTGTCGTATTATTTTTCATACTATTTTTTGGGGCTTCCTATTTTTCTAATAAATTATTTCTTTCAGATGCGTATGTAGTTGTTTTCAAAGTGATGGCTGTTGCTGTTCCTTTTATTTCGATGAATCGAATTTTTAGTGGGGTTATAAATGGTATTTCAGACTATAAAAAGCATACTAAAATTGAGTTCATTTCTCATTTTCTAGCAGCAGTTTTATTGCTTGTCAGTCTTTATTTTTATTCTTTAAAAGGCGTATTAATTGCCATTGCATTGACGCCAATTATTCAGTTTACGGTTCTAATTATTATCTTTGGGAAACTGTTAAAAGATTATATTGATTTTAAATCAATAACTTTTAAAATCCCTTTTTTAAAGCAGCTTTTAGGGTTTACGGCCATGTCTTTTGTAGCAACAGTACTCTCAAATTATGTTGAAATTGATTTAAGAACATTGATTTTAGATAAAATTAGTGAAGCTGAAGCAGGCTCATGGACAGCTATGAATTCAATTTCTAAAATTTACATGCAATTTTTAATTGCAATTTTCTCCCTCTATATTTTACCTAAGTACGCAACTATTAATACCTCATTTGAGTTTAGAACAGAATTAAAGAAAATTTATAAATCATTAGTTCCATTTGTTTTTGTAGGCATGATTTTAGTATATCTTTTGAGAAATATATTAATCGAACTTATTTTTACAGAAGCCTTTTTGGGCATGGCTATTTTATTTAAATGGCAATTAGCAGGAGATTTTGTTCGCTTTATTGCCAATGTCTTGTCCTACCAGTTTTTAGCAAAAAAACAAATTAAATATTTTGTTTCTACACAACTTTTAGGGTTGGTTATGTATTATATTTTTGGTAAATATTATTTAGGCTCTTTTGGAACCGAAGGGGTTGTAATAGCTCTATTTGTCAGCAATTTAATATATTTAGGAGCTGTATTTTTTGTTTTAAGAAACACCCTTTTAGGGAGAAATAGGGATATATAAAAAACAGAAATGATGAATTTTAAAATCACAAAAAAAATCTTTTATCAGTTTTTGATTCCTGTTGTCGTTGCCGTAGTTTTTGAACTCATCAATAAAGGGTATGAAGTTTCGACAGTTTATAATTTTATAGAAAACAGTTTATTTTCTATGATACTAGTAAGCCCCGTTTATTTTATTGTGAATCGTAAATTACATCTATGGTATATAACACTCACGTTTCTTGTATTTTGTCTCTCAATTTATTTTGAAACTGTTTATTACTACTTTTTTGAGACCTATTTGAGCGCATCTTCATTATTTGTTTTATTTGATTCAAACAGTTCAGAAGCTGCTGAATTCCTTGATTTTTATGTCGATTATAGGGTCATAATTTTTTCTGTTTTGATGCTTTTTGTCATTATAACTTCTACCTTAAAAATTAAATCGCTTTTACGTCATTTTAATAAAACCTTAACTCGGACTAAGATACTGACCTTAATTTATATATTTCTGGTATTAGCATTTCTAAAGTTTTCTGGACTGATTGTTTACAACCTTGCTTATTTAATACTAAAATCTACGATAGAGTACACTGCTGAGTCCAATAAGCTTGGGGCTTATAAAACAAATAAAACGGGTAATTTTAACAATGTTTCTCGACCTATTATCCAAGAAGATGAGGTGTATGTTATTGTTTTGGGAGAATCGACTTCCCGATCACATTTTGGTTTATATGATTACTCCAGACCGACAACTCCAAAACTCAATTTTCTTAAAGATGAGTTAATAATTTACAATGATGTCATCAGCCCGCATGCCCATTCGATAGCTTCAATCACGAAGGTCTTTACTCTTGGAAATTACGAACACCCAGATAAAATTGGAGATGGTTCTATTATTCAACTCGCAAATAAGGCTAATTTTGAAACTGTTTGGTTGTCCAATCAAAGACCCATTGGGATCTATGAAAGTTTAGTTACCAAAATCGCATTATCATCTAATAAAAGTAAATTTTTGACTACCACATATGGTGCCCATAGCAAAGTAAAAGATGCCGAACTTTTACCTGAACTAGAAAGGGTTCTGTCGGACGATTCCTCCTCAAAAAAATTCATTATAATTCATCTTATGGGAACACATGCTAGTTATGTAAATAGGTATCCCGACACTTTCAATAAATTTAAAGATACCCCCTTAAGTAATTATAAATCAGATGAAACTTCTAGAATAATTAACCACTATGATAATGCAGTATTGTACACTGATTTTGTGGTTTCTGAAATCATTCAAAAAGTTAAAGCTTTAAACACTAAAAGTTTTGTGTTATATATGTCAGACCATGGGGAAGAATTATTTAAAGACCGTAACATGGCAGGACATAATGAGGATGTTTCAACCCAAGACATGTACGACGTTCCATTTTTATTATGGCAGTCGGATGATTATAAGGAACAGAATCAACTTAAAATCGATGTAGATCGCTCCTATATGCTTGATGACTTGTTTCACAGTGTAGCAGATCTATTAGAAATTTCTGCTAAAGAGGTTGAAGAAGAACGCAGTATTTTCAATGCTGCATTTAAAGACCGAAAAAGATTCATTTTAGAGTCCTCGGAATATGACACATATTTTAATTTTGATTAAATTTCAAATAATGATTACATTATGAGTTTCAATAAAATATCATTTAAGTTTTGAGTCCTTCAAACACTGCAAGAAAAAAGATATGCATTGTCACTTCTTCATTAGGTAAGGGTGGAGCAGAAAAATCATCTGCAGTATTGTCAGCTCTGTTACACAACCTAGGATATGAGGTACATATTATTAGTGTGCTTAATACTATAGATTATGATTACAAAGGAACGTTATTAAATTTAGGTGCTTTAAAAGATAAGGACGCTTCTTTTTTTGGAAAAATTAAACGATTCTGGAGCTTTTTTAACTATTTAAGGGTACAAAAATTTGATTTTATAATTGATAGCAGGTCAAGACCGAGTATTCTAAAACAATTCTTAATAAACAAAGTACTCTATGCCAATGAAAAAGTAATTTTCATAATCCATAGTGCTTTCCTCAAAAATTATATTCCAGACAGCAAAATTATTGCTAGCTATTTATACAGCAATGCCATTAAATTTGTAACGGTTTCTAAGCCAATAAAATCTAAGCTTACAGACAAGTATCATTTTGAAAATGTAAGCGTTATTTATAATGCTTTAGATGAATCTCAGACGACTGCTCTATCCGAATCGTTTTTACTTCCAGAAAACTTCATGATATTTTTTGGGAGAATTGAAGATGAAGTGAAAAACCTCTCATTACTCATTGATGGTTACAAGCGATCCGATTTAATAGATAACAATATAAATTTGGTCATTTTAGGAGATGGAGCAGACAAACTAAAATTAGAGCAAAAAGTGCAAGCCATGAGTTTGACCGAACATGTAAAATTTTTGCCATATACCAAAAACCCATATCCAATTGTCCGTGAAGCCATGTGTACAGTACTCACAAGTAGATACGAAGGATTTTCTATAATGCTTGCTGAAAGCCTGTCTTTGGGGACTCCTGTGATTTCTGTAAATTGTGAATCTGGACCTTCCGAAATTATTTTAGATACTCATAATGGACTCTTAATTGAAAACAATAACCCTGATTTACTTGCCGAGGCGATGAATCTTTTTGTGACTGACACCGAACTCTATAATCGCTGTAAGAACAATGCCAAAAAGAGTGTTGAGAAATTTTCCATGGATACTATTTCTAAGGACTGGAAGCGAATTATTGAAGAAAATACTTAAAAAACTAATTCTAAATTAATGTTTCTTATAAGGTGACAGATATATATTACAACGTAGCAAAACGTTTTGAAACTGCTTAAGAAAACCAATAATAATAGGTGGGGTGTTTAATAAAACGCGTTGTTTATAATTAAGGTTTAAAGGATCAATCTCTTTTTTCAGCTGTCTATAGCTGCTAGAGTCCCCTGCTATTTTTCTTTCTATAGCCACAGAAAACCGATTCAAATCCATATATTTTTTGAATGATATATTGGAAGTGTCCAAATCTTTAAAATTCTCAAATAGTTTCATGCGATCAATACGACTTGACGAATAAGATAAGTGGTGTTTTGGCTCTAATATAATTTTGTTGGAAGTAGCTATTTCTGAGAATGCAACCAACTTTTTGAGAGCAATACGCACCCATAAGTCGGTATCTTGACCAGAACGCATTTCTTCGTCAAATCCACCAATTTCAAGAATCGTTTTTTTAGGGATTAAAACCGCAGAAGTCCAGGCAATACTGTCTATGATTGAAGCTAAGAAATAATCTTCAATAACTCCAAAATGATCAGAAGACACCCCATTGAAATGAGCCTTCATTTTTTTTCCATTAAAAAACTGCTTGGAATAGGCCGTTGCATACAATCCGCAATTAGGGAAGCTCGTATACAATCTGTGTAAGTTTTCCAAGTGATTAGATTCCCACAAATCGTCGGCATCCAAAAATGCAATTAAATCTGAATTTGATTTAGAAATTCCATAGTTTCTTGCATGTGATACCCCCTTATTTTTAGTCGTGTAAAGCGTGATACGTTCATCATCAAAAGAAGTTACGATATCAATACTGCCATCTGTAGATCCATCATTAATTAAGAGGATTTCAAAATCAGAAAACGTTTGATTCAAAACGCTTAAAAGTGTTTTTTTAATAAACTGTTCCTTATTAAATAACGGAATGATTACGGATATGACTGCCATTATTCGTTTTTACTTATGTAACAAAGGTAGCTTAGTTTGTATAAATCAAAAATGAACAATGATGGTTTTTTTGACAATAAATTTGTTTCAAATAAATTTCTAAAAACAGGAAACAATAATGCCAGCAAATAATTGATTCCAATTTTTTTGCAATTATGAAACGTTCGAATAATACGTGTATACTCTATGTGTATCAAATTGTTTTTAGCTAAACTGAGAGAGGCTTTTACTCCTCTTAATGATTTTTTTAAATAGATTTCACTACTTTCTAAACCAAGGTGATAAATTGGATTATTAATATGAGAAATAGATATGTCATTCTCTTTTAGGTTAAAAGAAAATAATAAATCTTCATGAGCGTCAAGTGAGATTTCTTCATTAAAGTTTACACTATTAAAAATCTCTTTCTTTATTAAAAAATTACAAGATAAAAAACTTAAGTAAACAGATTTTTCTCTTTTGTTTAAAGGGACAACTTCACGTTTTCTTCCAAAAGCCCAACGTAACATTTGTTCTTTGTTTGGCTTTTTATCTTGGTAGTTTACACCACCAAATATTAACTGGGTTGAGGGTGTAAATGCAGTGATATATTTAGAAATAAAATCATTTTTTACAGGGATGACATCCGCATCTAAAAACAATAACAAATCATAATTAGCATCCTTAGCTAAAAGGTTTCTTATGGCACTTCTCCCGATATTAGAATCTAAAGCTTTATAGGTTGCATGTTTCAATAGATTTATAGAACTATTTTTAGCGATCAGCTCTAGATTTGTGGAACCATCATCATAACAAAGAATTTCAAAATCTACACCGCAAGCAGTTGATTGGGCGTGAAGTTCAGTCACCAATGCTTCTACATCATAATTATATGTTGGAATAAGTATAGAAAGCATTCTTAATTTTTTCGTTGTACAACTTCAAAGACTTTGGTGTCTTCGCATTTGAGTGTTTTACTAGGGTATTTTAAAATCAAAGCATAATCATGAGTTGCCATAAAAATAGTATGTCCTTTTTTGTTGAGATCTAAAAGAACTTCCATCACCTCCACGCTGGTTTGTGGGTCTAAATTCCCTGTAGGTTCATCTGCCAAAATTAACTTAGGATCGTTCAAGAGTGCTCTGGCTATTGCTACCCGTTGTTGTTCACCTCCCGAAAGTTCATAAGGGAATTTCGACCCTTTTGTATGCATATTAACCTTGGTTAGGACGGCTTCAATCTTAGCATTAATTAATGCTTTGTCTTTCCAACCTGTAGCCTTTAAAACAAATTCTAGATTGTTATTTATATTGAGTTCGTTTAGGAGTTTAAAATCCTGAAACACCACCCCTAATTTTCTTCTTAAAAAGGGAATATCTTTTTCTTTTAGTGTTCTTAAATCAAACTCCACGATAGATCCAGTACCATTATTCAGTTTTAAATCGCCATAAAGTGTTTTTAGAAAACTACTCTTTCCGGAGCCTGTTTTTCCAATTAAGTACACAAAATCTCCTTCTTTGACATCGACATTAACTTCGCTCAAGATTAAGTTGTCATTCTGGAAAATGGAAACGTTTTCTAATTTTAATACCGAATTTGACATGTAATTTACCTAAAAAATATTTTTATAAAAGTATCACTATTTGACACAACTATCAAATATCACTTGCATAAAAAGGTAGTATGGTTGACAAATTTTAATCAACTTATAATTTAGCTGTTTTTTTTCCGTTATCCACTTGATATATTTTATCTTTGAAAGTAATAAAAACACCTTCTGTATATGAGCTTCGTAAAATGTTTAATTCAACTTGTTTTTTTATGTTTTATTTGTGTTGGATCTGCACAACAATCAATTGTATATTCCAACGAAGCTGTTAATTTTCAATCTGCTTTAGCACTCTATAATGCTCAACAATATCAATCCGCTCAACAGCTTTTTAAATATGTAGAATCAAATACTTTAGATACTTTTTTGAAATCGAATGCGGCCTATTACAATGCCAATTGTGCCGTTCGACTCAATCAACCAAATGCTGAATTGCTTGTAGAATCTTTTGTAGAGCATTACCCCTCCAGTACAAAACGCAATTCGGCCTATTATGAAGTCGCAAATTATTATTTTCAAAATGCCAAATACTCATATGCTCGAAAATGGTATGAAAAGGTAGACAGGACTTCAATTTCAAGATCAAACCTGGGTTCTTTCTATTTTAATTATGGCTACAGTCTATATACAACCAAAAACTACAAAGCTGCTAAATCCTATTTAAAGAAAGTCGAAACATCTCAAATGTATGGTTCCCAAGCAAAATATTACATTGGATTTATGGCATATGAAGGCGATGATTATGACCAAGCTTCTGAATATTTTAAGCAAGTAGAACAAACAGAAGCTTATAAAAATAATTTATCCTATTACCAGGCAGATTTAAATTTCAAATTAGGAAAATTTACAACAGCTATTGAGTTGGCAATAGCACAGCTAGATAAAAGTTCTTCTAAAGAAGTGTCTGAGCTTTCTAAAATAATTGGAGAAAGTTATTTTAATCTTCAAAAATATGCAGAAGCAATTCCCTTTTTAGAAGGTTATAAAGGTCAAAAAGGCCGTTGGAATCACACAGATTACTACCAATTAGGGTATGCTTTTTATAAACAAAACGAGTATCTAAAAGCGATCAATGAATTTAATAAAATTTTAGAAGGTTCCAATGCGATTGCTCAAAACGCGTATTACCATCTTGCGGAAAGTTATATAAACTTAAATAAAAAACAAGAAGCCTTGAATGCTTTTAAAAATGCTTCGGAAATGGATTTCAATCTCAATATCCAAGAAGATGCATGGCTAAATTATGCCAAACTAAGTTATGATATTGGAAACCCCTATCAGTCCACTCCACAAGTACTTACTGATTTTTTAAAACTATATCCAAAATCGGCTTTTAAAATTGAAATTGAATCTTTATTGATCGATTCTTATATTAGCTCTAATAACTTTAAAGATGCACTTGAGTTATTGGAAAATAAGTCCCGTCCTGCTCATAAAGAAGCCTATCAAAAAGTTACCTTTTTTAGAGCTTTAGAATTGTATAACAATGCCAAGTATTCTCATGCAAAAGAGTTGTTAAATCGTTCTTTGTCAACAGCTATAAATCCTGTTTTCTCAGCAAGAGCAACCTATTGGAAAGCCGAAACAGACTATCAGTTATCAAATTTTAAGGAAGCCTTAGAGGGCTTTTTGGACTTTAAAAATACTGCTAAAAACAAGCAACTTGAGGAATTTAAAAATTTAGAATACAACCTAGCATACACCTATTTTAAACAAAAACAATATGCGTTGACCATCAATGCATTTCGATCTTTTATTTCAACAAAACCTAAAAACTTGATTTTATTAAGTGATTCATTTTTAAGGTTGGGAGACTCTTACTTTGTAACAACGCAATACAGTCCTGCTATCGATGCATATCAAGATGCTCTAAAGCTTGGTCAAATAGAGTTAGACTATGCCACCTTCCAAATAGCAGTCAGTCATGGCTATTTAGGTCAAACCTCAGATAAAATTACAGGTTTGAATAGAGTCATGAAATTAAAAAAATCGCATTTAAAAGATCAAGCATTATTTGAATTAGCAAACACCTATGTAAACCTGGGAACTCCAGAAAAAGCATTGCCCTATTACAGTCAATTGATTAGTAATTTTTCATCGAGCTCTTTGGTATCCAAAGCACTACTGCGAAAAGGGTTGATGTTATACAATAGAGGCGATACACAAGCTGCACTTCAAAACTTAAATAAGGTGGCAGTTAACTATCCATCCACTCCTGAAGCGTTTCAAGCCATCAGTTCTTCGCGTTCTATTTATATTGATTTAGGTCAAGTTGATACTTACGCTTCATGGGTTCAAACCTTAGAATATGTTGGGGTGACGGATAGCGAATTGGACGACGCTACATACGAAGCTGCTGAGAAACAATATCTGGATGATAAGACTTCAAAAGCCATCGATTTATTTAATGGCTACATCGCTCGTTTTCCATCAGGAAAGCAACTTTTAAAGGCTCACTTTTATTTAGCTGAAATGTATTATAAGAGTGATTTAGCAACCAATGCACTACCTCATTATACCTTCGTTTGTGAACAATCCATCAATGAATTTACAGAGCCTGCTTTGTTAAAATCAGCTGAAATAGTTCTATCCTCTAAAACATATGAAAAAGCATTATCAATATTGTCTCGATTAGAATTAGAAGCCAATAATCCTCAAAACAGACTGTATGCACAGTCTAATTTAATGAAAACATATTTTCAGTTAGAAAATTACCAGTCAGCCATTCGATATGCTGAACTCATTTTGGATAACTCCAAAACAGATGTGTACATACAGAGTGATGCTTACATAATCATTGCTCGCGCTGCAATGAAGACCAACAATGAAACCAAAGCACGTTTAGCCTATGCAAAAGTCAAAACCATTGCTACAGGAGAGATAGGGACAGAAGCACAATATTTTGAAGCCTATTTCAACTATATTGATGGCGCACATGAAGCCTCCAATGAAAGTATTCAAGTATTGATTAAAAATTTCTCAAGTTATAAATATTATGCTTCCAAAGGTTTGATTATTATGGCCAAAAATTTTCAAGCACTAGACGATGTATTTCAAGCCACTTACATTTTAGAAAACGTAATTCAAAATTTTCCAGAATTTAAGGAAGTTGTAGAAGAAGCCCAAGTCGAATTGGACCGCATCAAAACTGAAGCTGCCAAAACAAATGCATCTATTGAAGTAGATACCAAAAATGAAAACTAATTATATGAATATTAGATTAAAAAAACAGCTATGTTTAGTGTCAGTTTTGATGGTCATGTTTCAAACAGATAACTTGTTGGCACAAAATAAACAATCACGTTCTCAAGATACGATTGATACACAAGTAGTCACTATTGTAAAACCTTATACACCAAAAATATCGGATGCATTTAAGCTGAAGCAGGTACCGAGCATGGGCAGTTCTGAAACCCCTCAAAAACTGGTGAACTACACCATATTCTCTATCCCTGTAGCTTCCACTTTTACGCCGGCTAAAGGCACTTCTGTAAGTTTAGGTAAATTAAAAAAAGAAAAACTATTTCAAAATTATGCATCTTTGGGCTATGGAAATTATGGAACAATTTTAGGAAATGTATACCTCAATCACCGCCTTGGTCGGGGGGAGCGCATTGGCGGTTATATAGAACACCACTCTTCACAAGGCGGTATTGATGGTTTGCAGCTTGAAGATGGTTTTTCAAAAAACAGCATTCAAGTTAATTATGTCAAAAGTTTAAAAACCATAGTTTGGAATACAGATGCAAGATTTCAACGGCAAGCCGTGAATTGGTATGGACTTCCTTTCGATACAATGACATCACTAGATTCTAAACAAGTATATTCTACCATAGAATTAGGCAGTGATGTACAGTTTACCGAGGGGGTTCTAAAAAGTGGAGAAATTCATTTGCGTAGATTTTCCGATGCTTACAGCTCTGAAGAATACCACTTTAGAGGCAAAACGAACTTCCAATTTGACCTGTTTGACAGTCCAATCAATTCGACTGTTAAAGTGGATTATTTAAAAGGAAATTTTGCTAAAAATTATAATGGATTAGACGCTCAAAACTATGGGAATATTCAGTTTTCAGTAGCGCCAAGCTATCAATATATTCAAGACGATCTTACCGTTTTAGTAGGATTTAAGGCTTACTATTTGATGGATTCTGAACAGAATAAAAACGACTTTTACATCTATCCCAATGTAGAAGCGAGTTATGCTGTTGTCAATTCTATTGTAGTGGCTTACGCTGGAATTAAAGGCGATATATATCAAAACACCTATTTTGATTTTGCAAAAACAAACCCATTTGTCTCGCCAACCCTTGAAATACGCCCAAGTTCAACTCCTTATAATGTGTTTGTTGGCACCAAAGGAAAACTATCTCAAACCATTGGATATGACTTAAAAGGGAGTTTTACTCGCGAGCAAAATAAGGCTCTTTTTAGGACGAATAGCATTCAAAATTTTTCGACGTCTAATAACTACAATCGCGGCAATTCCTTTGGAGTTGTGTATGATGATGTCGATGTCTTTAATGTTTCAGGCGCTTTAGAAATTGATATGAGTCAAAAATTAAATGTACGTTTGAAAGGAGATCTCTATAAATTTACGAGTGATGTAGAGCCTACCGCTTGGAACTTACCCGAATTTGAAGCCTCTTTATTTTTGGACTATCAATTGTCTGATAAATTAGCAATGGCCGTCAATGTATTTTATTGGGGATCAAGACAAGACACCACCAATTTTGAAGGGCTGTTAATCACAGAATCCATCGTGCCCAATGTTACTCTCGACTCTTTCTTAGATGCGAATGTTCAAATTACATATAAAATCACCAACCAATTTGGAGCATTTATAAAAGCCAATAATATAGCCAATAACAGCTACAACCGTTGGAATCATTATCCCGTTCAAGGATTTCAGATTTTAGCAGGTGTGAGTTATAAATTTGATTTTTAAGAGACTGAGAGTTTTGCGAGGAAATCAAAATGAGGCCCTTTTTTAATCAGTTCACATTTTAGCCCTGCCTGATTACAGGCTATTTTAAGGTTTTCAAAATCCAGATACATCCAGCTAAAGGTAGCTTCTTCGCCTTTATAACCTACTGTATAGTCCAGTTCGCCATAATATTCTTTATTGGTATCCATCCAATACCCACCATCTTCATCTTGATACATATACTTTATATCTGAAGAATCAATTAGAATTTGACCTTCGGGATTGAGAAGTGTTTTAAGGTGGTTTAATGCCAAAGGCGTGTGTGCCAAAGATTGAAATATTCCAGAACCATTCATTAATAAAATTAAGGTGTCAAAAGATGCAGTTTCATTCATGACATCTAAAACCCGTGCGTTTTTCAAACCTCTTAACTGACAAGTTTTGATAGCGCCTTCAGAAATATCGATGGATTTCACTTCCAGTCCTTTGGATGTCAAATAAAGACTGTGACTTCCAGCACCACATCCCACGTCCAAAACACTTCCCCTAGATAGCTTTAAAGCTGTTTGTTCCAAGACTGGCATTTCAGAAAAATCTCTGAATAAATAGGGAATTGGCAAAACGTCTTCTTCCGAAATACTGGTAGAAGTGACAAGGTCTTCTGTGTAATTTCCTTGTTGATAATCTAAAATGGCAGTTCCAAAAACATCTTTCATGTGTGGGGGGGTAATGGTTTTTAGCTAAATTAGGGATCTATAAAACCCTTTTATAAGTTGGTCAAAGATAGGTAAAAGCGATGAAGTGCATTTTTACACTGCTTATAAAGTTTATATCAAGCTCATAATAAATGATTGCTTTCTAAAAAGCTACATTTGTAACATAAATTAATTCCTATTAGAACAACTTATGAAACAACTCACGCAACTAACAGCAGATTTATCGAGTGCCGTATGGGGATTGCCTTTACTAATTCTTCTTATTGGTGGCGGATTGTATTTACTCATCCGGTCAAGGTTTGAAACCTTTCGATTGATTGGTCACGCATTTCAAGTTTTAAGCGGAAAATATGATGACTCTAACGATCCCGGACAAATCAGTCATTTTCAAGCACTCACAACAGCACTGTCCTCAACCATTGGAATGGGGAATATTGCAGGAGTTGCAGTAGCTATTTCTATTGGAGGGCCCGGTGCTATTTTTTGGATGTGGGTCAGTGCGGTCGTTGGAATGTCTACAAAATTTTTCACTTCCACTTTAGCAATAATGTACAGAGGAAAAGATAGTAACGGAGTATTACAAGGCGGGCCTATGTATTTTATAATTGAAGGCTTAGGAAAATCGTGGAAACCACTCGCAGTGATGTTCAGTGTTTGTGGGTTGGTAGGAGCCTTACCTGTGTTTAATGTCAATCAATTAACCCAAGCCATCAATGGTATTTTATTGACGCCCAACGGAGTTGAAATTGGACTTACATCTAATTTAATTATCGGATTGGTATTGGTCACTTTGACCGCAGTTGTCATACTTGGCGGAATTGGTCGGATTAGTAAAATAGCATCTAAAATGGTGCCTTCCATGGTGTTGCTCTATTTTATGGCAGTACTGATTATTTTAGGAGCTCATATTGAAGTCGTTCCAAAATATGTAGTAATGATTTTTACAGATGCTTTTGCAGCGGATAACTTTAAAGGTGATGCCTTTTTTGGTGGTCTTGTTGGTGGGTTGATTTTGTTAGGGGTCAAGCGAGGAGCATTTTCAAACGAAGCCGGAATTGGAACCGCACCTTTAGCCCATGGAGCTGCCAAAACCAATGAACCCATTCGAGAAGGATTGGTGGCCATGTTAGGTCCTGCTATAGACACTTTATTGGTGTGTACACTAACAGCTTTAGCGATATTAGTCACTGGAGTTTGGGAAACATCCTCCGATAACGGAGTCAGTTTAACCGCTGCTGCTTTTGCCAATGCCATGCCTGGTTATGGAAACTATTTGTTGTTGTTATGTATAGCAGTGTTTAGTATATCATCCTTGTTTTCTTTTTCCTATTACGGAACCAAATGTTTGTCATTTTTAATAGGTGCCGATAAAAAACATTACTACAATTATTTTTATATCGCCAGTATCATTCTAGGTGCAACCGCTTCTTTAGATATGATGATTAACTTGATTGATAGTGCATTTGCCCTGATGGCGATACCAACCATGCTGTCCACTCTAATTCTAGCACCAAAAGTGGTCAAAGAATTGAAAGCATACAAAACACGATTGAAAGAAGGGACGTTTAACTAACTTGAACATCCGTATCAAATTCTCAACTATTTATTCTTAGTTTTGCAGTATGCAAGACCAATTACAATCCCTTTCCAAAAAAGTCAAAGAAAACCAAAAGATACATCGTAACTTTTTTATAAAGCTTCGAAAAAAAACGCCCAAAAATCTCGATGCCATCATGGAGAAACTGCACGACGAGGAGTTTAAAAAATCTGATTGTCTCCAGTGTGCTAATTGCTGCAAAACCACCAGTCCAATTTTTACAAAGAAAGATATTGAACGTATTTCAAAATCTTTTAGAATTAAAACACGTCAGTTTATAGATACCTACCTCAATATTGATGAAGATCAGGATTATGTCCTAAAATCCTCGCCTTGCACTTTTTTAGCAGACGATAATACCTGTAATATTTACGATGTGCGTCCCAAGGCCTGTCAAGAATATCCCCATACCAATCGAAAAAGTTTTGAAAAAATTTCAAATCTTACGCTTAAGAACGTAGCCATTTGCCCTGCTACATTTAATATCGTAGAAGCCTTAAGAGCTAAATTAAAATAAGTATATTTATCAAACTTTAAACGGCAACATGGAACAACTTATCCAGTATTTCGAAACCATACCATCACTCCACCGAAGTATCATTCTTATTGGTGGGTTGACCTTTTTTTGGGTTTTAGAAGGCACCTTACCGTTGTTTAAATTTAGTTATAACAAATGGAAACACGCCTTTCCGAACTTATTTTTCACCTTCACTACTATTATCATAAATTTTGCGTTAGCCTTTTTATTACTCAGTACAGCTGACTGGGTAGGAGTAAATGACTTTGGAATTCTTAATTGGCTTCCAGAAATGCCACTTTGGTTGTACGTTACTCTAGGTGTGTTATTGATGGATTTTGTTGGTGCTTATTTACCACATTATACCGAACATAAAGTCCCACCACTTTGGATGGTGCATTTGGTTCACCATTCCGATCATAAAGTTGATACCACCACTGCCAACCGTCACCACCCTTTAGAAAGTGTCATTCGGTATGTTTTTACGCTTGCAGGTGTGTTTATTATTGGAGCCCCTATCGGAATTGTCATGTTGTATCAATCCCTGTCTTTAGTCGCCACTCAGTTCAGTCATGCCAATATCAAACTGCCTAAAAAACTAGATTACTTTTTGAGTTTTGTATTGATTTCCCCAGATATGCACAAAATACACCACCATTACCAATTGCCTTACACAGATGCTAATTACGGAAATATTTTTTCAATTTGGGACCGTCTTTTTGGGACCTATATTTATATGGACAGAGAACATATTGTGTATGGTGTAGATACATTTCCGAGTGAGTCCCAAAACAGTAGTTTAAAGCATTTATTAAAACAACCTTTTCAAGGCTATAGAAAACCTACAACGGATACAGTAGGTAAGGGGCTCTAAGTAGTTTATAGCGTTCTAAATCTGTTTTCCAGCTATCTCGAATTTGGTCGGAAGTCATCCCCATTTCAATCTGTTCTTGCAACAATTTTTGTCCTGCTAATTTGGTGAAAAAGGGATTGAAAAATTCTGCTTTATTTTCAGTATTTTGATACGCATCTAACAACCATTTTAACTCAATTTGAGATAAAATAGAGTGGTCTTTTAAATTCAATCCTGTACAAATTTTGTTTTCATGAACTGGGTATTTAGCACCTACATTTGGTTTTGGTGTAAACTCGTAACGATAGTCAACACTTTTTAAAAAAGGACTTCCAAAGATTTGAAACTGAAGTTCCGTTCCACGTCCCATACTCACATTAGTCCCTTCAAACAAACACAAACTCGGATACAAATTAATGGCTGTTGCATTGGGAAGGTTTGGAGATGGTTTTATGGGCAACTCATAAGCCGTTTGGTGGGTGTAGTTTTCTACTGGAATCACTTTTAGATCACACTGAACACCCTTAGAAAGCCATCCTTCACCGTTGATCATTTTGGCATATTCACCAACCGTCATACCGTGTACAATAGGCACAGGGTGCATCCCTACAAAATTAGAATAGTTTAAATCTAAAATCGGGCCATCCACATAATGCCCATTTGGATTTGGTCGATCTAAAACGACGACTGTAATGCCTAAATTGGCACAGGTTTCCATCATATAATGAAGGGTCGATAAAAACGTATAGAAACGCGCACCAACATCCTGAACATCAAAAATAATAAGATCTAAACCTTCTAATATTTTAGTATTTGGTTTTTTATTTGCACCATACAAAGATACAATTGGAACGCCACTTCCAGAATCAACACCATCTTTCACATATTCCCCAGCATCTGCAGTGCCCCTAAATCCATGCTCTGGAGCAAAGACTTTTTTGACCGCAATATTTAAACTCAATAAAGAATCTACTAAATGTGTGTATCCCTCTTCTTTAAAAATAACTGTGGTTTGATTGGCTACAATACCGATATTTTTATTCTTTAGAATCGGCAAATAGTGTTCTGTTTGTTGTGCTCCAACGACCACAGGTGGTTGTACTTGTGAGTAAGACTGGTTTCGGCACGAAAGAAGTGTCAAAACAAATAATAAAACTGTATTTTTGATAAAATTTAAATGCATTTATAAATTTTGAATTACGAGTATTTTTTAGCCAAACGAATTATTGGAAATAAGTCCTATAAAAGTAGTGTATCGGCGCCAATAATAAAAATCGGAATTGCAGCCATTGCAATTAGCACCATTGTGATGCTGATTGCGATTGCGACTGGGATTGGTTTGGAGCATAAAATTCGTGATAAAGCGGTGGCGTTTAATGGTCATATTACCATTTCTAATTTTGACAGTAACGCTTCTGAAGGCGCGCAAGTGCCCATTTCCAAAGATCAAGTTTTTTATCCTGAGTTTAACTCAGTTGAAGGGGTGTCGCACGTTCAGGCTGTTGCCAATAAATTTGGAATTATTAGAACCAATACCGATTTTGAGGGCTTATTTTTGAAAGGGGTAGGGACCGATTACGATTGGCGGTATTTTAAAGAATTTTTAATTGAAGGACGTCTTCCATCATACACACAAAAATACACCAACGAAGTTTTAATTTCAAAATATTTAGCCGACCGTTTGGCGTTTGTTGTTGGCGATAGTTTTCAGATGTATTTCATGAAATCTGATCCAAGTCAACCACCAAGCATTATGAAATATGTGGTTGTAGGTATCTTTAACTCTGGCTTTGAAGAGCTAGATAAAACCTATGTCATTGGCGATATTAACCATGTGCAACGCTTGAACAGATGGTCGAAAGATCAGATTGGAAACTTTGAAGTTTTTATCTCTAATTATAACGATTTAGAGCGTCTCGGGAATGAGGTGTATGCACAAACCCCTTCGACCTTAGACGCCATGACCGTCAAACAAAAGTATGCAACCATTTTTGAATGGATTCCCATTTTTACCACCAATATCTATGGTATTATTGGGATTATGATTTTGGTAGGAGCCATTAATATGATTACAGCCTTACTCGTTTTGATCTTGGAGCGCACCCAAATGATTGGCATTCTCAAAGCTTTGGGAAGTAGCAATTGGAGCATCCGAAAACTATTTTTGTATAACGCTTCTTATTTGATTGCCTGCGGATTGTTTTGGGGAAACCTTATTGGGATTGGAATTTTACTACTTCAAAAACAATTTGAATTTCTAAAATTAGATCCTTCTGTTTACTATGTAACCGTCGCTCCTGTCTATCTCGATTGGACTTATGTGGTTTTACTCAATTTGATGACTTTTGTTTTGTGTTTGTTAATGTTGTTAATTCCGTCGTTTTTAATCAGTAAAATTATGCCTGTAAAGGCCATTCAATTCGAATAAAACTTCTGTATTCCAGATTTGTATCCCGAAAAATTTAATGTATTTTTGTAGCAAATCTACAACATGAAGTACGCTGAAAATATTTTGGAAACCATTGGGAACACGCCTCTCATTAAGATGAACGTCCTCACTAAAGAATTGCCGTGTTTGGTTTTGGCAAAATATGAAACTTTTAACCCTGGTAATTCTGTAAAGGATCGCATGGCGTTACAAATGATTTCGGATGCAGAAGCGGATGGCCGTCTGAAACCTGGAGGAACCATTATTGAAGGAACTTCAGGAAATACAGGGATGGGCTTGGCATTGGCAGGAATCATCAAAGGTTACAAATGTATTTTTGTATTAGCAGATAAACAGTCCAAAGAAAAAATGGATATTTTACGTGCCGTTGGTGCTGAGGTGGTGGTCTGTCCAACATCTGTAGAGCCAGAAGATCCACGATCTTATTATTCCGTTTCTAAACGTTTAGCAGAAGAAACACCCAACTCTTGGTATGTAAATCAATATGACAATCCGAGTAACTGTAAAGCTCATTTTTTAAGTACGGGTCCCGAAATATGGGAACAAACCGATGGAAAAATCACTCATTTTGTGGTAGGTGTTGGAACTGGAGGTACAATTTCAGGCGTTGGAAGTTATTTGAAAATGAAAAACCCGAATGTCAAAATTTGGGGTGTTGATACTTATGGCAGTGTTTTTAAAAAATACCACGAAACAGGGGAGTTTGACGAAAACGAAATTTACCCGTATGTCACCGAAGGTATTGGAGAGGATATTTTGCCTTTGAATGTCAACTTTGGAGTGATTGATGGATTTACAAAGGTAACGGACAAAGATGGCGCCGTTTACACCCAACGTTTGGCAAAAGAAGAAGGTATGTTTTTAGGAAATTCTGCAGGTTCTGCTATCAAAGGAGTGCTTCAACTGAAAGAACACTTCAAGCCCGACGATGTGGTAGTAGTGTTATTTCATGACCATGGCAGCCGTTATGTAGGTAAAATGTTCAATGACGATTGGATGCGCGAAAAAGGCTACATCGAATAGACTCAAATTTGTAGATACGCTGCGCTATACCCCCACCCATTTACATAATTTGGCAGCTACAAAACTTTTTTTTATCTTAGTAGGATGCAAGAAGACTTCCTACATTACGTCTGGCAGCATAAAAAAATGAGCCTCAAATCATTGCAAACGACTAGCCAAGAGTCTATAATTCTAAAGACAGTTGGTTTGCCTAATGTCAATTCTGGCCCCGATTTTTTTAATGTTCAACTAAGTATCGGCACACAGATGTGGGCGGGTAACGTCGAAATTCACGTCAAATCCTCCGATTGGTATGTGCACCATCACGAAACAGATGTTGCGTATGACAGTGTGATCTTACACGTGGTTTGGGAACATGATATGGACATATTCCGAAAAGACAATACGCCAATTCCTACCCTCGAACTCAAAAACTATGTATTTCCACATACCTATAAAAATTACAACAACTTATTAAACTACAAACAGTCTTGGATTCCTTGTGAATCTAGTATTAAGGATGTAGATGCTTTTACGATCAATCATTGGCTGGAGCGTTTGTATATAGAGCGTTTAGAAGGAAAGTACAAAGCTATTGAAACACAACTCATTGAATCCAAGAAAAATTGGGAAGCCGTATTATTTTGGCAACTCGCCAAAAACTTTGGGCTTAAAGTCAATGGAGATGCCTTTTTAAGTATTTCAAAATCAATGGATTTTTCGGTCGTTCGAAAATCACAATATCAAGTTCACCAACTCGAAGCCCTATTTTTTGGACAAGCAGGACTTTTGGATACAGAAGCACAAGACCAGTATATTTCAGAACTTAAAAGCACCTTTGAGTTTTTGAAACACAAATTCTCACTCTCAGAAATAGGTGTGGTGCCAGTGCAATTCTTTCGATTGCGTCCGCCTAATTTTCCAACCATCCGATTGGCACAATTAGCAGCACTGTACAGCCGCTGTTCAAATTTATTTTCTAGTATTATTGAAGCACAAACCACAGACCAGTTGTATGCTATTTTTGAAGGATCCACATCTAAATTTTGGGACACCCATTACACTTTTGAGAAAACCTCCAAATCGACACCAAAAACGTTGACAAAAGCGTTTATGAACTTACTAATTATCAATACCATAGTCCCAATTAAGTTTGCCTACAATAAATTCAATAGACAATCTAGCCATGAGGATGTTATCGCAATTATGCAAAACATTCCAATGGAACACAACAGTACAGTTGATAAATTTCATACACTTTACACGTTTGGTAAAACAGCACTAGAGTCTCAAGCCTTGATTCAATTAAAACAAAATTATTGTTCAAAAAATAAATGCCTTCAATGCGCGATTGGTAGTGCACTTTTGAATCGAAATTCATAAATTGCAGTATGAAATTATTATACAAAGGACTTTTCAATTTACAAAAATATGGATTTTACGTTTGTCAACGAATAGCCGACCGTTTTGGAATGCGAGCCAAAGTTGTCCGAACGTCCTTTATTTACCTAACATTTGTAACACTAGGTTTTGGATTTGCATTTTACTTATTCTTGGCGTTTTGGATTCGTATAAAGGATCTGATATACACCAAAAGAACCTCTGTTTTTGATATTTAAAACCTATGGGAAATCCGCTTATCAAACTGTTCAGGTCTAAAATTAGCACAGCGATTATCTTGTTGGTACTGTTGCTTTTTACAGGTATAATAGGATTTAAAATCATTTCCGATTATTCATGGATTGATGCGCTTTACATGACTGTAATCACTATAACAACAGTTGGTTTTGGAGAAGTACAGCCTTTAGATCCTCAGGCCAAAATATTTACTATTTTTTTGATATTAACCAGTGTTATAATCGTTGGATATGCCCTCACAATTATTACAGAATTTATAATTTCTAAAAATGATATTTCTGAACTAAAACAAAAGAAGATGCAAAAAAAAATTGATGCACTGTCCAATCATATTGTTATATGTGGATTTGGAAGAAATGGAAAGCAAGCTGCCAAAAAGTTATTGACTCATAAACGTTCTTTTGTGGTTGTAGAATCTAATAAAGAAATCATCGACAAGCACCAAAATGAAGACATTCTCTTTGTCTTAGGAAATGCCAACGAAGATGAGGTACTTCAATTAGCAGGCATTGAACGTGCCGAGTGTTTAATTTCTGCATTGCCCAACGATTCCGACAATGTATTTGTAGTGTTATCTGCACGTCAAATGAATAATACAGCGCGTATTATCAGTCGAGCCTCTAATGAGTCTTCTTACAGCAAGCTTAAATTAGCAGGCGCTAATAATGTTATTTTACCAGATAAAATTGGTGGAGATCACATGGCATCTTTAGTAGTTGTTCCAGATTTATTGGAATTTATAGACAACCTATCTATAGTAGGAAGTAGTGGTATTAATATAGAAGAAATTGCAGTTGAAAAATTATACAATACTTCTAATATCAAAACAATTCAAGACTTAGATTTGCGAAAAAAAACGGGGTGTAATGTAATTGGATACAAAGACGAAACGGGGCATTACACCATCAACCCTGAGGCCAATCAAAAACTAGTCCCCAACTCAAAAGTGATTGTTTTAGGACGTCCTGAACAAATTCAAAATTTAAATAACACCTATAATATTGATATTGATTAGTTCTTAAAACTTTGAGTTTTTAAACCACTACCGAATTTTAATATTTCATTTTTTTTCACCATCTTGTTCGCTTATTAATTATAATTACAAACTCTCTTTATGAAATCGTTCTTTCAAACTACTATTGCTTTAATTATACCATACATTTCCTTTGCACAAGAAAAAGGGCTCGATCAAAAAATTGACGAAGCATTTCAGCCTGTAGCAGATGCCTTTTTTGATGCTATTTTCTTTACTGTATACAAAGGGGATACGTTTACAATTCCGTTTGTACTGGTCTTGTTGGTAGGTAGCGCATTGTTTTTTACGATTTATTTTGGGTTTCCAAACATTCGATATTTTGGCAAAGCTGTAAATGTTGTAAGAGGGAAATATGACCATGTTGACCATGGTGTTTCTGAAGCTATGTATGGAGATTCTACTCCAGGAGGTGATGCGATAGAAACGATTAAAGATGAAAGTACTGAGGGAGAAGTGAGTCATTTTCAAGCCTTGGCAACTGCAGTTTCCGGAACTGTAGGAAATGGAAATATTGCAGGAGTTGCTTTAGCAATCGCTTTGGGTGGTCCAGGGGCTACTTTTTGGATGATTGTTTGTGGACTTTTAGGAATGTCTACAAAATTTGTGGAATGTACTTTAGGTGTTCAATTTAGAGATGTGGGCGAGGACGGCACTGTATACGGTGGTCCAATGTATTATATTAGTAAAGGTTTAAAATCAAAAGGGTTCGCTAAAATAGGTAAAGTGATTGCTGCTATTTTTGCAGTTTTTTGTATTGGAGGCTCCTTTGGAGGAGGTAATGCTGCACAATCCAATCAAGCGACCATTGTCATAAAAGAATTATTTAATTGGGACAGTACTGCCGCAGGTGCAATTGTTGGAGTTGTATTAGCAGCACTTGTTGGTATAATTATTATTGGAGGTATCAAACGTATAGCTCAAGTGACCGAAAAAGTAGTGCCTTTTATGGCCGTTATGTATGTAGTGGCGTGTTTGTATATTATTCTATCTAATTTTAGTTTAGTAGATGATGCTATCAGTCTTATTGTTAGAGAAGCATTTAATCCGACAGCTTTTGGTGTAGGATCTATAATCGGTGTAGTAATTGTAGGCTTTCAACGCGCTGCATTTTCAAATGAAGCTGGAGCAGGTTCTGCGTCTATTGCGCACTCGGCTGTTAAAACAAAATATTCTGCTTCCGAAGGATTGGTAGCGTTACTTGAGCCATTTATCGATACCATTGTTATTTGTACGATGACTGCTTTAGTTATTGTGATTTTTAATTTTGGTGGCTTCTTTGAGTATGGCGGTGATGGTTCAGGTGTTGTTTACATTGATGGACAAGCTTTTGAAGGCGCAGGAATCACATCCAAAGCTTTTGCACAATACATTCCGTATTCTAATATTTTTTTAACCATAGCCGTGGTATTGTTTGCGGTATCAACAATGATTTCTTGGTCCTACTATGGGTTACAATCTTGGAAGTTTTTATTTGGAAGAGGAAAAGTAGCCGACCTAGTTTATAAATTATTATTCTTACTTTTTGTAGTTATTGGAGCTGCAGCAAGTATGGGGTCTATATGGAAGTTCTCTGACGCGATGATTTTCGCAATGATCTTCCCAAATATGGTTGGATTATTCTTCTTGTTCCCTGTCGTAAAAAAAGAATTAACTAAATATTTGAAAGCTATTAAGAAATAGATATATGGTTGCCCCTAAATGAAATTTTATACCTTCTTTTCAAACCAACAACGGTTGGCGGTTATTGTGTTGATTCTTATCATCATATCGCTCCAACTATCTTGGGTATCTCATAACGAATTACCAATAAACAAGTTTGATATAGAACCTGAAACCTATTTAAAATATCAAAAGGAGGTAGATAGTTTAATAGCAAAGCAACAGCAAAATTCTGTTCCAAAAATATACCCTTTCAATCCAAATTATATTACCGATTATAAAGGGTATGCTCTTGGAATGAGTGTCAAAGAAATCGATCGACTGCATGCCTATAGAGTCAAAAATAAATGGGTAAACACTAGCAAAGAATTTCAACGTGTAACCAAAGTGTCGGATTCACTTCTCAAAAGAATCGTGCCTTATTTCAAATTCCCAGATTGGGTGTCGAAACCCACTCAAAAATTGACATCAACTGATAGTTCGACGAAATCGTTTTTACAAAAAATCGATTTAAACAAGGCTACTGCCAGTCAGCTTCAAAAAGTATACGGAATAGGCGCTTTTTATTCGGAAGGTATTATAAGATATAGAGATTCTTTTGAAGGTGGTTTTATTTCTAATATACAATTACAAGGAATTAGTGGGTTAACTTCAGAGGTTATAGAAAACATTCTTAAGCGATTCACAGTTAAAACGCCACGAATTATTAATAAAATTGATTTAAATACCGCCACAATTGAGCAATTAGTGAGCATAGAGTTTATCGATTATGAATTGGCATATGAGATCATAGAATTGCGAATGTTAAGAGATGGTTATAGTACTCTTGAGGAATTAACAAAAGTTAAAGAATTTCCTAAGGAAAAATTAGAAATTATTAAATTATATTTGTTACTCAACTAAATTAGACATGGATTTTAATTATTCAGAAGAGCAGAATTTGATTGCTAACGCTGCCAAAGAATTTGCAGAGCAATACATTAGACCACACATTATGGAATGGGATGAATCTCAGCATTTCCCTGCAGACGTACTTCACAAAGCAGGTGAGATGGGTTTTATGGGTATTTTTATCCCTGAAGAATACGGAGGTTCTGGATTTGGATACCACGAGTACATCGCCATAATTGAAGAAATATCTAAAGTAGACCCCTCTATAGGGCTGTCTATCGCCGCTCACAATTCGCTTTGTACAGGCCATATATACTATTTTGGTAATGAAACACAAAAACAAAAATGGCTTCCAAAATTAGCCACAGGAGAGTGGATCGGTGCTTGGGGATTGACAGAACATAACACTGGGAGCGATGCAGGTGGTATGAACACAACCGCTGTCAAAGATGGCGATCATTATATTTTAAATGGTTCTAAAAACTTTATCACACACGGCCGTAGCGGAAATGTTGCTGTTGTGATTGCTCGAACTGGCGAAAAAGGAGACTCTCACGGGATGTCTGCTTTTGTAGTTGAAAAAGGAACACCAGGATTTTCATCTGGTAAAAAAGAAGACAAACTAGGGATGCGTGCTAGTGAAACGGCCGAATTAATTTTTGATAACTGCCGTATTCACAAAGATAATTTATTAGGAGAAGAAGGTGAAGGGTTTGTCCAGTCGTTAAAGATTCTTGATGGCGGACGTATTTCTATTGGGGCATTATCCTTGGGTATATCGAAAGGTGCGTATGAAGCCTCCTTAAAATATGCTAAAGAACGTGTTCAATTTGGTAAACCTATTTCAAGTTTTCAGGGAATATCTTTCAAGCTGTCAGATATGGCTACAGAAATAGAAGCCTCAGAATTGTTGTTACATAAATCTGCTTTTTTGAAAAACAATGGAAAAAAAGTTACAACCCTAGGTGCCATGGCCAAAATGTTTACTAGTGAATCTTGTGTCAAAATAGCCAACGATGCCGTTCAAATTCACGGAGGATACGGATACACTAAAGATTATCCAGTTGAAAAATTTTACAGAGATTCAAAATTATGTACTATTGGAGAGGGTACTACTGAAATCCAAAAGGTAGTCATCTCAAGAAATATTTTAAAATAAGTATTGCAAAACAATAATTAAGTTTATATTTGCACACGAAATCTAAAAGAGGGGAGGTTAAAAGACTATGTTAATAATACCAATAAAAGAAGGAGAAAATATAGACAGAGCGCTAAAACGTTTCAAACGAAAGTTTGACAAAACGGGAACAAAGCGATCTTTACAAACGCGTAAGCAGTTTATAAAGCCCTCTGTGAAACGTAGAGCACAAATTCAAAAAGCGCAATACATCCAAGGACTAAGAGACGCTGAAAACCTATAAGTTTTCAAAATCAATAAAAATTTAAAGCACCTTTTTAAAAAGGTGCTTTTTTTATTTATAACAGTTTGTAAATATGGATGATAAGTTTTAAAAAATTTTGTAAACTCATTTTTTTTATTAAATTTGATTGAACCAAATCTTTATAAATTATGAATACAAAATCATTTATTTTATCTGGTATCGTCGGTACCATTGTAAGTTTTCTTCTTGGATGGCTTTTTTATGGCTTTCTTTTTACAGATGTTTATTCACAAGACTCCGAAAAATCTATGTTATTTATTTTTCTTGGATGCTTGTTTTATGCATTTACGTTCGCTTTGATCTTTAACCGTTGGGCACACATTAGTAAGTTTAGCACAGGTGCCAAGGCGGGATTCTTAATTGGTCTTCTGTGGTCGTTAAGTATGGCATTCTTTATTTATGCTTCTAAATCTGTAATAGATTCCAATTTTATTATCATGGTCGCTATTGACGCTGTATCAGCTGCCATTATGGGAGGTGTAATTGCTCTAGTAATTGGCAATACAAAATCTTAGTTTATTTAAATTCATTAAAATTCCCGTTAAAAACATCCTTTTTTTAATGGGAATTTTGTAAAATTTTACGTATCTTAGATACGTAAAATTAGATGAATGCGGATCCAAAAATTTATTGATTATCTACTGTTAGAGAAAAAGTATTCTCCGAAAACAGCTGTAGCTTATCAAAATGATATAGAAGCATTTCAATTGTTTTTAACTCAAGAGTTTTCGGATTTAGAAGTTTTACAAGCTAACTACTCTCAAATACGCTCATGGATAGTTAATCTCGTAGATAGTTCTATTTCCAATCGAACTATCAATCGAAAGATATCTTCCTTAAATAGCTATTATAAATTTCTATTAAAGACAGCATCAATTGAGGTCAACCCTCTACTAAAGCACAAAGCACTTAAGGTGAGTAAAAAGATACAAATACCCTTTTCGGAAACAGAAGTTAACTTTGTATTGAAT
>Ga0233438_10001244_pt1 | contig 28484 bp, 27 predicted proteins | sample SI_123_September_FD_182720 | JGI IMG/M metagenome (GOLD analysis project Ga0233438, IMG submission 182720) | Seawater microbial communities from Saanich Inlet, British Columbia, Canada - SI_123_September2016_10_MG | ecosystem: Environmental > Aquatic > Marine > Inlet | place: Canada: British...
ACCTATTTATTAGAAGAAGGTCATTTTGAACCTAAGGATATAAATGACACATTTTCAGAAGGTGTTTATACAAGTTTTTTAAACCAAGTGGATCCGTTTAAGAATTATTTTTATCAATCAGATATTGATGAATTCGAGCAATTCAAAACAGAAATAGATGATCAAATTTTGGACCATGAAGTGGATTTTTTTAACGTTGTTTATGAACGATTATTGATGCGAATCGAAAATTCTAGAGAAATTTATAAACAAGTTTTAGCGTCGCCGTTTGATTACGATTTAGAGGAAACTTTCAATACGGAGTATGAAATCAAACCTTATGCGACTTCAAAATCTCAAATGAAAGACAATTGGCGAAAACAACTTAAATTTTCGACACTATCAAATTACCATGATTTAGTTACTAACGATGAAGAAACAAAAAAATCAAATGCAGAACTAGAAGTTGAATCAAGAGCATCTACTTTAAAATCCTTAAATGAAAGTGCTAGTTATATGGATGATTTAAGAAGAGATGATTGGTTGTCAATGTACATCAATGCGATTGCTGAAGAATTTGATCCGCATACTTTTTATTTTGCACCTCAAGATAAAGACCGTTTTGATGCTCAAATGTCTGGTAAATACGAAGGAATTGGAGCACGCCTTCAAAAAAAGATGGATATAATTACAATTACTGAAGTTATTTCTGGAGGGTCTGCATGGCGACAAAATAAGCTTGAAGTTGGAGATGCCATTTTAGAAGTCCGTCAAGAGGAAGAAATTGAAGCTGTGAACGTTGTGGGAATGCGTTTGGATGACGCCGTCAAATTAATCAAAGGACCAAAAGGAACAAATGTAATTTTGACCCTAAAAAAAGTAGATGGTACTATTGAAGATTTAAGTATTCCAAGAGATGAAATTGAACTTGAAGAAACCTATGCAAAATCTACTATTGTAAAAAAAGAGGGTACCACATTTGGTGTTATAAACCTTCCTAAATTCTACATAGATTTTGAAGATTATAACAGTCGGAATGCAGCAACAGATGTTAAAAAAGAAATTGAACGTTTGAAAGCAGAAGGTATGCAAGGTATGGTTTTGGATTTAAGGAATAATGGAGGTGGATCATTAAAGACCGTTGTTGATTTGGGGGGCTTATTTATCAAAGAAGGACCTATTGTTCAAGTGCGTTCCACAGGGGAAGAAAAAGAAGTACTTAAAGATACAGATCGATCCATCGAATGGGAGGGACCTCTTGTTATTTTAGTAAATGAATTCTCTGCTTCTGCTTCGGAAATTTTAGCAGCTGCAATGCAAGATTACAAACGTGCTATTGTGATTGGAAGTAAACAAACTTACGGCAAGGGAACAGTTCAGAATATTATTGATTTGAACCGGATGATTAGAAGTAATACTAATGGCGATATGGGGGCTTTTAAATTCACAACCCAAAAATATTACCGTATTAATGGAGGGTCTACCCAGTTAGAGGGTGTTAAAAGTGATGTGGTTGTACCAGATCGTTATAGTTATATTGAAATTGGAGAGAAAGATCAAGACAACCCACTTGAGTGGGACGAAATTGCCCCCGCAAATTATAATCTTTGGGAGCGTACTTTTGATTACGAGACGACCATTAAAAAAAGTAAAGACCGTATGAATTCAAGTGCTGAAATTAGGCTTATAGATGACAATGCGCGTTGGATCAAAACCATTAGAGATAAATCTGTATATACACTTAATTTTTCAAAATATTCTCAAGACCTTGAGCTTAGCGAATCTGAAGCAAAGCGTTTTGATGCTTTATCTGAGTACCAAACAAATCTGACATTTGAATCATTGCCATACGAACGCCCTTTAATGGAGCAAGATTCTGTTTTAAAAATTAATAGAAGTCGTTGGCATGAGAATTTGAGTAAAGACATCTACATGGAAGAAGCCATTAATGTATTAAGCGATTTAAAAAGTTCTTATAACTCCAGTAAATTAGCACAGATTGAAGATTAATTGACATGTATAAACAAGGATTAACAACTTTAGCACTTCAGAAATTTAAAAAAAGTTTTTGGGGTGTTTTTAGTTTTTGGTTTATTATTTTTTTGGCATTCATTTCTATTTTTGCCTATGTGTTAGCACCAGATAATTCTCAGTTTGCCAATCAAATGCATTTATCAATCCACTCCAAGCAACCAGGCTTTACAGTTGAAATGCTTGTAATTCCAAACACGCTGACAAGCAACCAAAGTTTTTTGAACCGTATATTTTTTGGAAAAACACACCCACCTTCCGAAATACCTATTACAAGTTATGAGTTAGAACCGTATCAAATTAAGTACACAGAATTTGCTTCGGAAGGCCTTGACGGTTTAGAGAAAACAATAACCATACCTACAGATATTCAAACGTCATTACGCCCTTTTGTGACTTCAAAAACATTTTATTTTGGAACTGATAAGTATGGGCGTGATCTTCTAAGTCGAATTTTAGTCGGAGCACGAATTTCATTTTCAATTGGTTTTGTGGCTGTTTTTATTTCTCTTATTCTTGGAATTTTAATGGGGAGTATTGCAGGTTATTTTGGAGGAAAATGGGATAAGTTGATCATGTGGATTATCAATGTAACATGGTCCATTCCTACGCTCCTTTTGGTCATAGCAATTACTTTGGCTTTAGGAAAGGGTTTTTGGCAAGTATTTATTGCAGTTGGTCTCACTATGTGGGTAGAAGTCGCTAGAATTGTAAGAGGTCAGGTAATGAGTGTCAAAGAAATGCAGTATGTGACAGCAGCTCGTGTCTTAGGGTTTACAGATTTCAGAATTATATTGAAACATATTTTGCCAAATATTCTAGCGCCTGTCATTGTAATTTCGGCTGCTAATTTTGCAGCGGCTATTCTTATCGAAAGTGGACTTAGTTTTTTGGGTATTGGTGCACAGCCCCCTATGTCCAGTTGGGGTGCGATGATCAAAGATCATTATAATTATATCATTCTAGGAAAACCCTATTTGGCCCTCATTCCTGGATTGTGTATCATGAGTTTGGTCATGGCTTTTATGCTCATAGGAAACTCATTAAGAGACGCTTTAGATGTAAAAGCTTAAAGTTCTATTTCAGGTGGGTATTTTTCTAAAATAGAACCAACAAATGTATTGATGAGTTTTTCTTTATACCTCACGTCTGTTGTTAAATTCCCACGTCCAATCCCTTGCCAAATAAGCTCTTTTCGCTTTGTGTCAATCAAGTCAATATACAAAGTACCTTGAGTTGAATTTGAAACATTATATTGAGTTCCAAAAAAAGGTCCCCAACCCCAACCCCAACCAAAAGAATTGAAGTTGTTATTGTAGATATTAATCTGTTGTTTTTCTTTGGTAAAAAAGTTCACCAATAAATCAGGATTATTTGATTTTGTAAAGCCTTTTTCAAGAAGTGCTGCTTCAATCGCGTTCAAAATACGTCGTTTATCTAAATCGCTGATTTCTGCACGATCTACACCTTCTTTATGGAATCCGAAGGTTTTGTAGGTTTTGAATGGAGCTACCTTGTCATAATCCGAGATAACATGTACCGATTGACAAGAAGTTAGAAAAAGAAGGGCAATTACAAAAGCAAATAATTTAGTTTTCATAAGAGTTGTTTTTTTATAGTTTTTTCAAAAGCGTTTCATCTACACTGTTTGGAATTGTTATTTTTAGCAGCGGTTCGGAAGCCATTGCTCTTTTAATGGCAAATACAGCCCCTTCATTTCGGGCCCAATTACGTCGAGCGATGCCATTATTAACATCCCAAAACAACATAGATTTTAAACGTTTTTCTGCTTCTACACTACCATCAAGAACCATACCAAAGCCACCATTGATGACCTCTCCCCAACCAACGCCCCCTCCGTTGTGAATACTTACCCAAGTGGCACCTCTAAAACTATCTCCAATCACATTTTGGATGGCCATATCAGCTGTAAATTGAGAGCCGTCATAGATGTTACTCGTTTCTCTATATGGAGAATCCGTACCAGAAACATCATGATGATCACGACCTAATATGATGCTGCCAATTTGTTTATTAGCAATGGCAGTATTAAAGGCTTCTGCAATTTTCATGCGTCCTTCAGCATCAGCATATAATATCCGTGCTTGTGATCCTACGACTAGTTTATGATCCTGTGCCCCTTTAATCCACTGAATGTTATCCGTCATTTGTTGTTGAATTTCTTCAGGAGCTTTTTTCTTTAGTTCTTCCAAAACCTGACATGCTATAGCATCAGTTTTTGTGAGATCTTCTGGAGTTCCTGAAGCACAAACCCATCGGAAAGGACCAAAACCATAATCAAAACACATTGGTCCCATAATATCTTGAACATAACTAGGGTACTTAAAATCAATCCCATTTTTAGCCATAATATCTGCTCCTGCTCGTGAAGCTTCTAATAAAAATGCATTTCCATAATCAAAAAAATAAGTCCCCTTATCGGTGTGTTTTTGTACAATCGCTGCATGGCGTCTTAAAGATGTTTTTACCTTTTCTTTAAACAGTTCAGGATGTGTTCTCATAAGTGAATTGGCTTCTTCATAACTAATTCCGGCAGGGTAATATCCTCCAGCCCATGGGTTATGTAAGGACGTTTGATCGCTTCCTAAATCTACATGAATATCAGAGGCATAAAACCCTTCCCATACATCAATTACATTTCCTAAATATGCAATAGATACAATTTCTTTATCTTTTTTGGCTGTACGAACGCGTTGTACAAGTGCGTTTAAATCCGTAAAAACTTCATCGACCCAGCCTTGTGAGTGGCGTGTATAAATTGCTTTTTCATTCACTTCAGCACAGACGGTAATACAGCCTGCAATATTTCCTGCTTTAGGTTGTGCTCCACTCATACCTCCTAAACCTGCGGTCAAAAATATATTTCCAAGGGGAGATTTTTTTATTTTTCTAAAAGCATTGAGCACCGTTATTGTGGTGCCATGAACAATTCCCTGAGGCCCAATATACATATAACTACCAGCAGTCATCTGACCATATTGCGAAACGCCTAGGGCATTAAATTTTTCCCAATCATCAGGTTTTGAGTAATTAGGAATCATCATACCATTGGTGACCACTACTCTTGGTGCTTCTGAATGCGATGGGAACAATCCCATGGGGTGTCCAGAATACATGACCAATGTTTGGGTATCGTTCATTTGTGACAAGTACTGCATCGTCAGTCGGTATTGTGCCCAATTTGAAAACACACTGCCATTACCTCCATAAGTTATGAGCTCATGAGGGTGTTGTGCGATGGCATCATCCAAATTATTTTGAATCATTAACATGATGGCAGCGGCTTGTTTGCTCTTCGCTGGATAGTCGTCAATGGAACGCGCCACTATTTTATGGTTAGGGCGGAAGCGGTACATATAAATACGCCCATAATTATCCAATTCGTTTTTAAATTCTTCAATAAGAATTGCATGGTGTTTTTTATCAAAATAACGCAACGCATTTTTTAAAGCTAATTTAGTTTCTTCGATACTTAAAATCGATTTTCGTTTTGGAGCATGATTATAACTACTGTCATACGCCCGTTTTGGGGGTAACACATCTGGAATTCCTTCTAAAATCTCCTCTTTAAATGTTAGTTCTATCGCGTTCATTTTGTTAGATTTTGTGTGTTAGTTCGGGTATTATAGCCATACGGACAATGCTTGCATCCACTCTCGCAACAATAGCCGCGTTTGAGGTGATATTGAGTCGTAAAACAACGGTATCCTTCTGGCGTGAGGTAATAATCGCCATCTTCTATGGGGATGTGTTTTTTCATATGTAACAAATATAATCTAAATTTTAGATACAGAAATCGTTACTTATTTTGCTTTATTGATCTCCTATTAAATGTTATCACTAAAGTATTTAGTATTTTTACATTTCAGTCTTTACAGCAATGCTCTCTATCAAAACGTTAGAAAATATCCATTTAAATGCTCAGGTTTCATTGAAGCCAGATTATTTGATTCATCCAACTGTGTCGGGAAACAAGTATAGAAAGTTAAAGTACAATTTACAAAAAGTACAATCTGAAAATTATAGAGGTATTCTCACTTTTGGTGGAGCATTTTCAAATCATATTGCAGCAACGGCGGCAGCTGGTCAGTCTTTAAATATTCCTACGGTGGGAATTATTAGAGGCGAAGAATTAGCTTCTAAAATTGAATTAAATTCAACTCTAAAATATGCACAATCTTGTGGGATGCATTTAGAATTTGTATCGCGATCTGTTTATAAACAAAAAACAGATTCAACGTATTTAAAAACGATTTTAGAAACCTTTAAAAATTTTTATATCCTTCCCGAAGGAGGTACCAATGCACTCGCTGTCAAAGGATGTCAAGAGATTCTCACAGATAAAGATCGTGCTTTTGATATTATATGTTGTGCTGTAGGAACAGGTGGTACCATTGCAGGGCTTATAAATTCGAGTTTGTCTACCCAAAAAATTATTGGATTTCCAGCCCTTAAAGGCGGTTTTTTAAACGAAGATATTTGTAAATTTGCCACACAGTCTAATTGGGAATTGTGGGAAGCCTACCATTTTGGAGGCTATGCCAAAGTAGATTCTAAATTAATAACATTTATGAACCACTTTAAAACCACTTACAAAATTCCTTTAGACCCTGTTTATACAGCTAAAATGATGTATGGTATTTTTGATGCGATTCAAACGGGTGAAATTCCAAAAGATGCTAAAGTCTTGGCAATTCATACGGGAGGATTACAAGGGATTGAAGGCATGAATTTTAGGTTGAAACAAAAACAATTAGAAGTAATAATTTAGATATGAAACAGATTATAATTTTTATTTTTTTAGGATTTTTAATCACTAGTTGTGGGTCGCGTCGAAAGGTGAAAGATCGTCCAATACCTCCAAAAAAGGTGGTGGTTAAGGCTTCAAAAAACACTCCTAAGATTAATAATACTGTAGAATATATTACATATTTTAAACAAACTGCTATCAAAGAAATGCAGTTGTATGATATTCCAGCGAGTATTACTTTAGCGCAAGGAATTTTAGAGTCAGGCTCTGGTAAAGGCCGTTTGGCACGTGCAGCAAACAACCATTTTGGGATCAAATGTCATGATTGGAAGGGCGCACGTATTTACCACGATGATGATAAAGACCAAGAATGTTTTAGAAAATATAAGAACCCGAATCAATCGTTTAGAGATCATTCAGAATTTTTAGCCTACCGTACACGCTATGCTTCACTGTTTAAATTAAAAAAAGATGATTACAAAGGATGGGCCAAAGGTCTTCGTAAAGCGGGCTATGCAACCGATCCAAAGTACCCTCAAAAATTAATCACTTTAATTGAACGTTATGAACTTTATAAATTTGACACGAAGTCTAAACAGTCACGTTCTAAAAAAGCGACGACTTCAAAGACAATTAAAAATCGTCATATCGTAAGAAAAGGGGATACCTTATACTCCCTTTCAAAATTATACAATACGACTGTTGATGCGATCAAACGACAAAATAAACTCAAATCAACAGACTTAACAATTGGACAAAAACTCATTATTTTTTCAAACTAATTTCATGAAATACCAACGCAGTAGTCAATTATTCAAAGCCGCTTCGGACGTGATTCCAGGGGGTGTTAACTCTCCAGTACGTGCTTTTAAAGCCGTTGGAGGAACTCCCATTTTTGTTGATAGAGCTAAGGGTGCCTATTTGTATGATGCCGATGGTAACCGCCTTATCGATTACATCAATTCATGGGGTCCTATGGTTTTGGGACATGCATATCCACCAGTAATTAATGCTGTAGTTGATAAAGCAAAATTAGGAACTTCATTTGGAATGCCTACAGAAATTGAAACTAAAATAGCTGAACTGGCAGTTTCTATGGTTCCAAATATCGATCAAATTCGCTTTGTAAATTCAGGAACAGAAGCGTGTATGAGCGCTGTACGTTTGGCGCGTGGGTTTTCAGGAAAAGAAAAAATTATCAAATTTGCGGGGTGTTACCATGGCCATTCCGATTCTTTTTTGATTCAAGCAGGAAGTGGTGCAGTTACTTTTGGGAGCCCTAACAGTCCAGGGGTTACAGAAGGTACTGCCAAGGATACTCTTTTGGCGGTGTACAATAATTTAGAATCAGTTACTAAACTATTTGAAGCCAATCCTTCTGAAATTGCTTGTATTATTGTGGAACCTGTGGCAGGAAATATGGGTTGTATTCCTCCTCAATCTGGATTTTTAGAAGGTCTTCGCACCTTGTGTGATGTACATGGTGCTGTTTTAATTTTTGATGAGGTTATGACAGGTTTTCGTTTGGCTCGCGGTGGTGTACAAGAGCTGTATGGTGTGTATGCAGATATTGTGTGTTTTGGAAAAGTTATTGGAGGCGGTTTGCCTGTTGGTGCTTTTGCAGCGCGTCATGAAATCATGAGTCATTTGGCACCTTTAGGCCCGGTTTATCAAGCAGGAACGTTGAGTGGAAACCCATTAGCAATGGCGGCAGGCTATGCTATGCTGCAGGCTTTAGAAGCCGATGCCGAAGTTTTTCAGCGTTTGGCTCAGAAAACAGAATACTTACATAAAGGCATTGCAGCGACCTTAACAGCACATAATGTTATACACACTATTAACAGAGTAGGATCTATGATTTCGATTCATTTTTCTGAAACTTTAGTGGTTGATATTGAAACGGCTGCAGAAGGAAATAATGAGCGTTTTAAAACCTTTTTTCATGGGCTTCTAAATGAAGGTATTTATATAGCACCTAGCGCCTTTGAAACTTGGTTTATCACGGATGCTTTGACTTATGAAGATTTGGATGAAACAATCGCGGCAGTCGCTAAAATTGCTCCGACCCTATAAAGGTCTTAGTGCTAATTTTCTAATACCTACAAACACGACTATTAATGCAGAATAGCCAATAAAAAATGGAATCACATAAGTTTCCAGTTTAAAGGCCAACATAGCTGCCATAAATAAAAGCTGAAATCCGAGTCCGTACATAGATACTAGTGTCATAAACCACTTAGGAAAAGGTGGGCTAGCACTAGCGTTTTTGTCCATAACATACATGATTTTGTCAAAGGTGATGTATAAAACATCATAGATCTTATAAAAAATATCAACCGTGCGTTGACTTTCTCCTTTGAGGGCTTTTGGTGCGGCATCTTCAAAAATACGACTGGTAGAATCGCCTTCTACGGCGTTTCTTAAAATGACATAATAATAGTTGTAAACAGTACCTTGTAATTGAATTCCAAAAAAGGCAATTAACATATATGTGATAGAGCCTTCTGTGATGTGCCAAAATGCGAGTAAAAAACAAAAATTAAGAACAAAATCGGCAATCGAGTCGTAATAGCGTCCTGTGTATGAAGGGGTGTTTTTTAGACGTGATAATTCTCCATCTGCGGCATCTAAAACAGATTTTAAGATGATAAAAAGGGCAGCTGTTTTATAATGCCCGTTCAGCATGCACCCGATAGCTATAAGCCCTGCAAAAATAAATAGTGTTGTAACATGAATAGGTGTTACTGATGTATTTTTAAATTGGCATGCAATCCAATGGCCTGGGGTACGACCGTAGTCGGATAAGTCTAAAAACTTATATTGTTTTGGGAGTTTTGCCATGGCTAGCCGATTGAAATTTGGTTATTTATATAAGCTACCAAAGGTACAATCATTTTTTGGACTTGTATTTTATAAGACAACTTAAAAATCTATGCACTTTGTTAGTAAAGGTTGTTTTTAAAAAAACATATATTTGTGAACTGGCAATTTTTGTATTTATTGATGACTTCCTTAGAAAACAAATTAAAAAACCCTGTTTGGTACTCTTTAAATGAAACTCATAAAAAGTTTATCATTACGTATGATGGCGTTCGGTTTTATCATCCAGACATCTGTACATTTGGTTCTTTTACAAATGTAGAAAAAACAGCTAAGGCACTAAATGAATATTCGAAATTATCAAAAAATTTCTTTTTAGTTTCAGAACATGAAACTCCGCTAATAGATAGTAATACGGTATTTATAGAAAAAAAAATAGAGGGCTGCCAGATGGTTTTAGATAATTTAGTAGATATTAAAATAACAGAAAATATCATTCCTTTAACAGAAAAGCACACCAACGAAATTTATGAATTGATATGGTTGGTCATGCCTGGATATTATCAAAAACGATCTTTTGAAATGGGTTATTTTTTTGGAATATTCAAAGATCATAAATTGGTTTCAATTTCGGGTCAGCGAATGCAATCTGATGACTTTATTGAGGTAAGTGCAGTCGTTACTCATCCAGATTATACACGAAGAGGCTATGCAAAACAGCTCGTTGCCCATACCACAAAAGAAATTTTAAAACAGAAAAAATTACCTATTTTACATACAGATAAAGGAAATACAGCGATACCGCTCTATGAAAAATTAGGTTATAAAGTCACTCGCGATATGAATTGGTGGCTTTATGGTCGGAAATAATTTCTCAAGTTATATAAAGCCTTTTTCTTTAGCTGTTATCAGCAGTTGTCTATCGTCTAGCTTTTTTACATTAAACATGCGTTTGAGATTTCTTTTTCTCTTTTCGATTCCTGCATTAGAAAGTGGTAAGACACTTGGAAGATCTTTCATTCGTGTGCCAATCGATAATTCATGTAAAATTTTTCTATCATAATGATCCAATATAAAATCATTCACAACTTGATCGCGCAGTAATTTTATAACAGTTTTGCTATAATATGGAGGATCTTTTAATATGGTTTGAATGGTGTAGAGGAGTTCTAGAGGGGTAATGTCATTTTTTATTAAAAACCCCACTGGATTGATGCTTTTAAGAATGCTATGAACACGATAATTATTATTTAAGGTAGTGGATACGACGATTCTTAAATTGGGTAATAGTTCTTTGGCAAGTAAACCCAGATCTTCACCAGATAGTATTTTACCATCTTTTGACTTAGGTAAGTTTATATCGATAAACACTATATAGTTATGTTTATTGGATTTCAAAGCTTTTTTTATCAATCGGCGCCCACTATCACAATCGTGTGCTGTATCTATTAAAAACTCTATGTTTGGGTTATGTCTGTTGTAATATTTTAAGGCAGTTTCATAAGCTTCTGTAATTAAGGGATGGTCGTCTATGATAAGAACGAAATACTTTTTAGGACTCATTTTTTGGGATTTTAATTGTTAATACGCTGCCTTTGGTCGGAGTAGAAGAAATTCTCAACACTCCATTTAATTTTTTTGTTCTAGATTTTATATTTTTTAATCCAATTCCTTTAAACTTTTGATTGCTATCAAACCCAACACCAACATTTTTTAGAGTTATATTTTTTTGTAAACAGTGTTTTAAGTGCCGTTTCCGTTTTAAATTTCCCGTTAGTAAGGACTTCGTTATAAGGAATATTGATAGAATCTTGGATATGTCCACTTTTCAAATGTTTTCGGGGTTCTTTAGTGGTGCCATTAAATCGCCCTTTGGAGCGGGCATCCACAATAATAAATGTTTTTGTGTGTAGGTTGTCTAAAACATCTTGATATTTTTTGATATTTTTTATTTGAAATCTAGCTTTGAAATCTCCAATGTCATAAGTTTTAGAAGTCCTAACTTCAATTTGATATCCATTGTTAACCCATTGAGGAAGCCCTCCATCTAACACAGCAATATTTTGGTGTCCCATTAAATTAAAAAGCCACCAAACTCTTGGGCTCGAATAGATTCCCTTGGAATCAAAGACCACAATTTTTGAATCCTTGAAAATACCCAACTTTTGATATTCAATTTCAAAATGTACTTCATTTGGGATTGTATTTGGAAACGGACTGTTGGTGTCTAGAAAAACATTTTTAAGATCAAAATATCGCGCTTTAGGAATAGTATCTAAGTGAGACTTTGAAATACTGCCATCGGCAGTGGTTTTGAGACTTGCATCCAATACAATTAAATCAGTGTTATACAAATTTATATGTAACCATTCAACAGAAACTACATTATTCATTTTAGAATTTAGTTATTGCTAAATGTACTAAAAAAATAATTTCACAAAAAAAATGCTTGCGACTTTGCAAGCATTTTTATAAAACTAGTTAAATTTTATGATGGAAAAGATCATTCTAAAATAACTACTAGGCCAGCTAGTTTATAGCCAGCTTGCAAATTTAGTTTTTTGGTCTGTAGATTGCACCCGTTGTAAAATCAACAATTATACCTGGCCAAAAAAGTAGAATATCGGCAATTAATCCGATGGCAACAATATTTTTAATTTCAATAGTTATGTTTAAAATTGTATTAATTCTGTTCTGGATACTCGGTCATGAATCCCAATGGGTATAAATAAATAAGAAAAGAAGTCAATAGGTATTAAGCGACATAGAGTTCTTATAAGAACTCTTAAAACTCCTGGTTTTTTATAAGTAACACTATTGACTACTTTAGTTTTAGTTATCATTTTTCCAACGGTTTGCCCCATAGTCCACTCCATAATATAATAATACAGGTAGTACATACTTATCATAACATACTTTAAATGTTTATCTGCTATATAATCTTTGAAGAGTATCGAGAAAATTATGACGACAATAAAAAACACTAAGGAGTCAATAAGAAAATTATACAAACGGACACGTTTTTTCACAATGTTTAAATTATAGTTAGTATTGTTAATGCTATTATAAGCTTCAATTCAACTCATAGACTAGGCCATAAGTTAAGACTGAAAACACTTGTAAAATGATGATATATGACTAACTAAAATTTGGGGTGAATGTTAGGTAGTTAAATAGTCCATAAATATAAATAAAAAAAATCAATCAAAAAAAACGCTTGCAAATATTGCAAGCGTTTTTAAATAATATATTAGGGTAATTAGATATTTGCAGACTTTACTGTTTTGATAATACGTCCAGCAATTTTGTAAGGATCCCCATTTGAAGCAGGTCTTCTGTCTTCTAACCAGCCCTTCCAGCCTTTTTCAACTGCAATAATTGGAATACGAATAGAGGCACCTCTATCAGAAACCCCCCATGAGAAATCTGTAATTGCAGCAGTTTCGTGTAATCCAGTCAAACGTTGGTCGTTAAACTCGCCATAAACTTCAATATGCTCTTTAACAACAGGTCTGAATGCTTCACAAATTTTGGCATAAACCTCTTTGTCTCCACAAGTTCTTAATATTGTATTAGAGAAGTTTGCATGCATACCAGAACCGTTCCAGTCCATGTCTTTTCCTAATGGTTTTGGGTGGTAATCAATGTAATAGCCATACTTTTCAGTTAAACGATCTAATAAGTAACGAGCAATCCATATTTCATCACCAGCTTGTTTAGCACCTTTTGCAAACAATTGGAATTCCCATTGTCCTGATGCTACTTCTTGATTTATCCCTTCAAAGTTTAGACCCGCATCAATACATAGATCGGCATGTTCTTCGACTAAGGCACGACCATGTGTGTTTTTACCACCAACAGAGCAATAATACATACCTTGTGGAGCAGGATAGCCTCCAACAGGGAAACCTAAAGGTAATTGTGTTCTTGTATCCATGATAAAATATTCTTGTTCAAAACCGAACCAGAAATCATTATCATTATCATCAATAGTGGCTCTACCATTAGAAACGTGAGGCGTACCGTCAGCGTTCAAAACTTCTGTCATTACTAAATACCCATTAATTCTTGCAGGATCTTTATAGATTGCAACTGGTTTTAGCAAACAATCAGAAGCACCTCCAGATGCTTGTTTTGTAGATGAACCATCAAATGACCAGTTGTCCAGTTCTTCAATTGTTCCCTGAAAATTTTCGTGTTCTTCAACTTTGGTTTTACTTCTCATATTTTGAGTTGGAAAATATCCATCTAACCAAATGTATTCTAATTTAATTTTTGCCATAATTTTTTTAAAATTTAATTTAATGACCACAAATATAAAAACATTGATAGTTACTCTGTATTATTTAAGGGTATAATTTATCAACACTAATGTATTTTTACTGAATACCCTGTATTTACAGGGGTTTCATTATATTTTTCATATTTTAACACTATGTAAATTTTATATTTGTTAATAAATATGCTATTGAAGGCTTATTTTTACCACGATTATTTTATTTTTGTATTATGATTTTCATTTAAAACCAGTTACTTATGTCAACACTAAGATTCCATGCCCTCAAACAATCTTTAGATCGAATTCCAACTACAGTTGCCAAAGAAACCAAGCAATCCGAAATTTTTGGAGCTAATGTTTTTGGATTTAAAACAATGCAGCAATTTTTGACTAAGGATGCGTTCAAAAGCCTCATGCGCGCCATTGATAAAGGAGATAAAATCAACCGTTCGATTGCTGATCAGATCGCCTCTTCTATGAAAGATTGGGCCATGGCTAAAGGAGTGACTCATTATACACACTGGTTTCAACCCTTAACAGGTGCTACTGCAGAAAAACACGATGCCTTTTTTGAAACATTAAGCCAAGGAGGCTCTCTCGAACGCTTTGAGGGTAATCAGTTAGTTCAGCAAGAACCCGATGCATCTTCGTTTCCAAACGGAGGCATTCGAAATACATTTGAAGCGCGTGGATACACTGCTTGGGATCCCACATCTCCAGCTTTTATTTTTGGAACCACCCTTTGTATTCCTACTGTTTTTGTAGCCTATACCGGTGAAGCTTTGGATTACAAAACACCGCTGTTGCGTGCTCTAAATGCTGTCGATCATGCTGCAACAGACGTGGCACGCTATTTTGATAAAACAGTCAAAAAAGTGACCGCTTCCTTGGGGTGGGAACAAGAGTATTTTTTGATTGATAAAGCTTTGGTTGCATCACGACCAGACATAGAAATGACTGGGCGTACGCTTTTAGGTCATAGTTCTGCTAAAGATCAACAATTAGATGACCATTATTTTGGAACCATTCCTGCCCGTGCCTTGAACTTTATGCGCGATTTAGAAACAGAATCTATGTTGCTCGGAATTCCCGTAAAAACACGTCACAATGAAGTTGCACCCAACCAATTTGAATTGGCACCCATTTATGAAGAAGCAAATTTAGCAGTAGACCATAATTCGTTAGTAATGGATGTGATGCAAAAAGTTGCCGATCGCCATCATTTTAAAGTTCTATTTCATGAAAAGCCATTTGCTGGTGTGAATGGATCTGGAAAACACAACAACTGGAGCTTAAGTACTGATACAGGTATTAATTTATTAGCCCCTGGAAAAACACCAATGAGTAATTTGCAATTTCTTACCTTTTTTGTCAATACCATCAAAGCAGTTCACGATAATGAAGAATTATTGAGAGCATCGATAGCCTCAGCAACTAACGATCATCGACTTGGAGCCAACGAAGCACCGCCAGCAATTATGTCTGTATTTATTGGAGCACAGTTGTCTAAAGTACTTCATGAGCTAGAAGGTGTCACTAAAGGTAAACTGTCTCCTGAAGAAAAAACAGATCTAAAACTGAATGTAGTTGGAAAAATCCCAGAAATATTATTAGACAATACCGATCGGAATCGGACTTCTTCTTTTGCATTCACAGGAAATAAATTTGAATTTCGTGCTGTAGGATCCACTGCCAACTGTGCCAACCCAATGACTGTTTTAAATTCTATTGTTGCTCGACAATTAATTGATTTTAAAGCAGAAGTTGATGCACTTATAGCAACCAAAGGATTGAAAAAAGATGAAGCCATTTTCAATGTCTTAAGAGAATACATCAAAACCTCTCGAAACATTCTTTTTGAAGGAAACGGTTATGGAGATGATTGGCAGAAAGAAGCCAAAAAACGAGGACTAAGTAATAATAAAAATACGCCTGAAGCACTCAAAGTAAAAATAAAACCTAAAACCATCGCATTATATGAAGGATTAAATGTGATGAATAAGGTGGAAATTGAGGCGCGTTACGATATTGAAATTGAAGAGTATGTTCATATTCTTCAAATAGAAGGTCGAAGTTTAGGAGATATTGCCAGAAACCACGTGATCCCAACAGCAGTTAAATATCAGAACATTTTGATTGATAATGTTAAGGGTTTAAAGGATATTTTTGGCAAAGATTTCAAAAAATATGCTAGTGAACAGTTGGTGTTAATTGCTGATATATCCCAACGTATTGAAGCTATAAACTCGGGTGTAACTACCATGACTAACGAACGCAAAAAAGCCAATACTATTTCGGATACTACCAAAAAAGCGACGGTATATTGCAATCAAGTCAAGCCATTATTTGATGACATTCGCTACCATTGTGATAAGTTAGAATTGTTGATAGATGACGAATTATGGCCCTTAGCCAAGTACCGCGAATTACTTTTTACCAAGTAGAAGTGTCAATATTTTAGTAGATAATATTGTTATAAGAAATTTTAGATTACAAAAAACAGTCAAAACAACTCCATTTATTTATTCTATTTTTTAAGTCTTTTCCCTTGACTCTTTAGTCTTTTTTCTTAAATACTTTATTACTTTTGCATATCAAATAATTTTTATGGGGAACGAGGTAAGTAAACGTTATGCACAAAGAGGTGTTTCGGCATCCAAAGAAGATGTGCACAACGCGATTAAAAATATAGACAAAGGATTGTTCCCACAAGCCTTTTGTAAAATTGTTCCAGATCATTTAACGAATGATGCCGATTATTGTCTTATCATGCACGCCGATGGAGCAGGAACAAAGAGTTCTTTGGCCTATATGTATTGGAAAGAAACTGGAGATATTTCGGTTTGGAAAGGCATTGCTCAAGATGCACTCATCATGAATATCGATGATTTACTATGCGTAGGTGCAACCGATCATATCATGTTGTCCTCTACAATTGGTCGTAATAAAAATGTCATTCCAGGTGAGGTGCTGTCAGCTATTATCAATGGTACAGAAGAACTTATAGAAGACCTTAAACAGTTTGGAGTAACCATTCATGCTACAGGTGGGGAAACGGCAGATGTTGGTGATTTGGTAAGAACCATTATTGTTGATTCTACAGTGACTGCCAGAATGCCACGAAACAAAGTTATTGATAATGCGAACATTCAACCCGGTGATGTGATTGTAGGATTGGCTTCGTTTGGTCAAGCAACCTATGAAACAACCTATAATGGAGGTATGGGTAGCAATGGATTGACTTCTGCAAGACACGACGTATTTGGACACTATTTAGCAGACAAATACCCCGAAAGTTTTGATGCTGCAGTTCCTAAAGAGTTGGTGTATTCTGGTCGAGTGAAATTGACCGATGCCGTTGAAGATTCTCCTATTGATGCAGGTAAATTAGTATTGTCACCTACAAGAACATATGCACCGATTATCAAAACTATTTTAGAATCATATAATTCTGATTCAATTCATGGAATGGTGCATTGTAGTGGAGGTGCACAAACCAAAATTCTTCATTTTGTTGAAGATTTACACATCATTAAAGACAACATGTTTACAGTACCACCCTTGTTTAAGCTGATACAAGAACAATCCAGTACCGATTGGAAAGAGATGTATCAAGTTTTTAATTGTGGCCACCGTATGGAGATCTATGTACAACCCGAAATTGCAGATGCTATTATAGCCATCTCTAAATCCTATAATGTGGATGCTCAAATTATAGGTCGCGTCGAAACTGCTAACTCCAAAAAACTGACCATTCAAAGCGAGTTTGGAACGTTTGAATATTAGTGGTGCTATTGAACAACTTTGAATCCATAAAAAAGAGTACTTTTGCAACATAATTCTTCAAGTACATGTTAGAAAAAATACAAATAGTTAAACAACGTTTCGATGAAATAAATGATTTGATCATCCAGCCAGATGTTATATCTGATCAGAAGCGTTATATACAACTAAATAAAGAATATAAAGATTTAAAAAAGTTGGTTGACAAAGGACTTGTTTATGAATCCTTGGTGTCTAATGTCGAAGAAGCTCAAGAAATTATTACTGATGGGAGTGATGCAGAAATGGTCGAAATGGCCAAAATGCAAATGGAAGAAGCAAAGGCTCAAATTCCTGCCTTAGAAGAAGAGATGAGAGTACTCTTAATTCCAAAAGATCCAGACGATGCCAAAAATGTAGTCATGGAAATCCGTGCTGGAGCAGGGGGAGATGAAGCCAGTATTTTTGCTGGAGATTTGCATCGTATGTATACAAAATATTGTGAGTCCAAAGGATGGAAAGTTGATGTTGTAGATTTTAACCACGGGACTTCTGGCGGTTTCAAAGAAGTTATTTTTGAAGTTAGTGGAGAAGATGTGTATGGTACTTTGAAATTTGAGGCAGGCGTACACCGAGTGCAACGGGTGCCACAAACTGAAACTCAAGGACGTGTACACACAAGTGCAGCTTCGGTAATTGTGTTGCCTGAAGCTGAAGAGTTTGATGTACAACTCGATATGACAGAAGTCAGAATTGAGAGAACTACTTCAACAGGACCTGGTGGGCAGTCGGTAAACACAACCTATTCAGCTATCAAATTACACCACGAACCTACAGGAATGATTGTAAGTTGTCAGGACCAAAAATCATCTCATAAAAATTTAGAAAAAGCACTGAAAGTGTTAAGATCTCGTTTGTACGAATTAGAATTGGCTAAAAAACAAGCAGCAGATTCAGAGAAACGAATGAGCATGGTATCTTCAGGGGATCGAAGTGCTAAAATTAGAACTTACAACTATCCGCAAGGAAGAGTTACGGAACACCGTATTGGGTTGACGTTGTATGATTTGTCAAACATTATTAATGGTGATATTCAAAAAATAATTAGCGAACTGATGATGGCCGAAAATACTGAGAAACTCAAAGCAGATAACGGTACAATTTAATCCTATATGACCACGCAAGCTCTTGTTACTGAAATCATAAAAAAACAATCTTTTCTTTGTATTGGATTGGATGTTGATCTTTCTAAAATTCCAACTCATTTATTAGAATTAGAAGACCCTATTTTTGAATTTAACAAAGCAATTGTTGATGCAACCCATCACTTATGTGTTGCCTATAAACCAAATACTGCGTTTTATGAGGCTTATGGCTTAAAAGGATGGAAATCGCTTCAGAAAACAATTTCATACATAAATGCAAATCACCCCGAAATTTTTACGATTGCCGATGCCAAAAGGGGAGATATTGGGAATACGAGTACGATGTATGCTAAGGCCTTTTTTGAAGATTTAGCATTTGACAGTGTTACGGTTGCTCCTTATATGGGGAAGGATTCAATAGAACCTTTTTTGGAATTTCAGGACAAGCATACGATACTATTAGCATTGACATCCAATACGGGTGCTTTTGATTTTCAAACTCTTACAACAGATGGAAATCCGCTTTATCAATCTGTGTTAGAAACGTCTAAAGGATGGAAAAACTCTGAAAACCTAATGTATGTAGTTGGTGCAACCAAAGCATCTTATTTTACTGAAATTAGAAAAATTATTCCCGATAGTTTTTTATTAGTTCCTGGTGTAGGTGCGCAAGGGGGTAGTTTGGCTGAGGTCTGCAAATACGGAATGAATGCACAAATTGGTCTTTTAGTAAATTCTTCTAGAGGAATTATTTACGCCTCTTCGGGATTTGACTTTGCAGCGCATGCGGCTCAAAAAGCCAAAGCTCTACAAATGGAAATGGCAGCCTTAATGCCCGAAAATTAAGAACAAACCTTCTTAAATAGTGAGCATCCAGTTTTTTTGGAGTTTTTTAAACTTCAGCAATTCTCTATTGAGAATGGACATAAATTCACGCCCATCGCTATTACATTTTTCCAAACGACTGCAGTTGATAGACAAGCGATTTGTGAGCCATTTTAAGGTTTCGGCATGCTTATGTTTTTGTTCAGAAAATAGTTCTTTTTCTGCTTTCATAATTTCAGGTGCTAACGAATCAGATTGGCGAATAATGTCCCCTGAAAAATAGATGTTCGTATCCTCGTGTCCATTGGGTTTCAACACAGAAAGATCAGCTCTTAAATAATCTGATATTACTTTAGAAAGAGATCCAATTTCTAAGGCTTTTTTGTAAAAAGCAAGATTCAACTCTGAGGAGCTTTGAAATACCATAACTTGAATTATAATTAATTCAAAATTAGAATAAAATACGCTCACTTGTATTTAATATTTAAAGCTATACCCGTTTATTTATTTAATTTTTAATATTTTTATTGAAAATACATTAATTATGAAGTTAGATACTTTACATTCTCAAATATTAGAACAACTACAACGCAATGCGCGTATTTCAAATACAGCCATAGCCCATCAGGTTGGGATTTCTTCCCCTGCAGTTACAGAGCGAATAAAAAAACTGGAAGATGCCGGAATTATAGATGGTTATTATGCGAAAGTTTCTCATTTTGAGTTGGGTTATGACTTCAGAGCACTGATTACTGTGCGAGCTTTTATGGGAAGGCTTCAACCTTTTTTACATAAAGTTAAAACTTTGAATGAAGTCATCAATTGTTACCGCATTACCGGAAACGAAAATATTGTGATGGAAGTGGTGCTTCAAAATCAACGTCACCTCGAAAAATTGATCGATCAACTGATCACTTACGGAGAAACTAAAACACAAATTATTCTATCTAATGTGGTTTCTAATCGTCCCATACTAAAAATGTAATTATAATTTTATAAATTAACAATACGAAAAACCACACCCAAATGAAAATAAATTCTATTTTTCACAGCGTATTAATCCTTCTATTTTTTAATGGTTGTCAAACTCAAAAGCGCCCCATAAAGTCACAATCAGAATTTCAAACACAACAAAATAGTTTTTTTAAAGATGCTTCTAAATCTCCATTGAAACCTAAGGATTTGAAAGTTTTTGAAGGCCTTGAATTTTTTCCAATTGATTCTCTTTTTGTTGTAGAAGCACAGTTGAAGCGTACTCCTAACTCCTCGTTTTTTGACATGAAAACCACCACCAAACGGGTGACTAAAGAACGTATTTTTGGAATTTTATCTTTTACGATTAACAAAGAGTCTTATAAGCTAAATGTGTATCAGGGTGCAACAGATTCAAACTCTGACTCTGAGACGGACTATTTATTTCTTCCTTTTTTGGATGCAACAAACGGAATAGAAACCTACGGAGGCGGTCGCTATATTGATTTAACAATTCCTGAAAGTAATCAAATAACAATTGATTTTAATAAGTCATACAATCCATATTGTGCTTACAATGAAAAATTCTCTTGCCCAATTGTTCCTAGAGAAAATTACCTTTCATTAAAAGTTAATGCAGGTGTCAAACGTTTTAAAGACCATTAAAAGCTTTTGGAGATAAAAAGACCTAAAAACACAGCTACCAACCCGAGACTAATAGAACCTAATGTATAGATTAAAAAGTTAGTAAAATCGCCTTCTTTCAAAAAGACTTGATTCTCATAAGCAAAGGCTGAAAAGGTGGTGAAGCCTCCACAAAACCCTGTGACAATAAGTAAGGTTTGATTTTCAGAAAAACTGCTGTTTTTTAAAGCAACACCCATCAAAATCCCAATCAATAAACTACCTAGTATATTTACAGAAAAGGTACCCCAGGGAAACCCTGAATCGGAAGTTTTTAAAAATTTTCCGACCAAATACCGCAATACACTTCCAACGCCTCCGCCTATAAAGACTAATAAAACTTGCTTCATTTACTTTTACTTTGCGCTAAATTATAAATAGATTTCTTACTAACAACCAAAAATGATTTTTATTAGTTAATGAAAATACATTATATTCGTGAACATTTGAATTAATATTTATACAAACTAATAAACTTAAAACTCAAACACATGAAATTATTTTCAAAAATAGCATTGAGCTCCATTGTTTTAGCTCAATTTTTTTGGTCTTGTAAAACTGAAGACAACTCAGAACCTATGAATTCCAATTTTATCACGGTTAGTGCTGAAGAGAATTTTCCAGTTATGGTCGAGCAATTTGCAGACTTGAAAGTATTACGTTACCAAATCCCAGGATGGGAAAATTTAACATTGAAAGAACAAAAGTTAGTATATTTTCTAACTAAAGCGGGTTTGTCAGGTCGTGACATTATGTGGGATCAAAATTACCGACATAACTTAACCATACGAACAGCCCTCGAAAGTGTTTACACTAATTTTAGTGGAGATAAATCAACTGCTGAATGGGCCGCTTTTGAAGTTTATTTGAAACGCGTTTGGTTCAGTAATGGTATTCACCACCATTACAGCAATGCTAAAATGAAGCCCAATTTTTCTTCGAAATATTTAACCTCCATACTAGTTGCTACAAATACAGTTTTGGAAGGTGAAGCGTTTGAAGTGATTTTTAATGATAAAGATGCTAAAAAAGTAAACCAAGCTAAAGATGTAGATAATGTTGCAGCTTCTGCTGTGAACTTTTATGGACCTGGCGTTACCAATGCTGATGTAGAGTCGTTTTACTCTAAAATTAGCTCTCCAGATCCTAAAAAACCGTTATCTCACGGATTAAATTCACAGCTCGTAAAAGTCAACGGAGAACTACAAGAACGTGTTTATAAATCTGGAGGATTGTATGGTGAAGCGATTGATGAAATTGTCAAATGGTTAGAACTGGCTCAAGGAGTTGCTGAAAATCAAGCCCAGGGCGATGCTTTAGAGTTGCTTATTAAATATTACAATTCAGGTGATTTACAAACTTGGGACGATTACAATGTCGCGTGGACCGCTGCTACAGATGGAAATATTGATTATATCAATAGTTTTATTGAAGTTTATAACGATCCTTTAGGCTATAGAGGTTCTTATGAGACGATTGTTCAAATTAAAGATTTTGATATGTCTGCAAAAATGGCTGTCTTATCTAAAAATGCACAATGGTTTGAGGATAATTCGCCGTTGTTTCCAGAACACAAAAAGAAAAATGTAGTAGGAGTGAGCTATAAGACAGTCAATGTTGCAGGAGAAGCAGGAGATGCGTCACCAACCACTCCAATTGGTGTCAACCTACCAAATGCGAATTGGATTCGTGCTGAGGTTGGGAGTAAGTCAGTTTCCTTAGGAAATATTACAAATGCTTATAACAATTCTGGAAGTTCTGGAAGACTCAAAGAATTTGTAAATGACGATCAAGAATATGAACTCGAAAAAAAATATGGTCAATTAGGAGATAAGTTACACACTGCACTTCATGAAGTTGTGGGGCATGCGTCAGGACAATTAAATCCAGGCGTTGGAGAAACTAAAGAAACTTTGAAAAATTATGCGTCTACACTAGAAGAAGGGCGTGCAGATTTAGTAGGTCTTTACTATTTATACAATCCAAAATTACAAGAATTAGGATTGGTAACCGACTGGAAAGCGGTTGGAATGGCAGCTTTTGATGGGTACATTCGTAATGGCTTAATGACTCAGTTGATCCGATTAAACTTAGGAGATGATGTAGAAGAAGCACACATGAGAAACCGTCAGTGGGTGAGTGCTTGGGCCTATGAAAAAGGACTAAAAGACAATGTGATTGAAAAATTAACTCGCGATGGGAAGACCTATTTCAATATCAATGATTACGAAAAATTACACGATTTATTTGGTCAGTTACTTCGTGAAACACAGCGTATCAAATCAGAAGGAGATTTTGCAGCAGTGCAAGACTTAGTAGAAGGGTACGGAGTGAAAGTCGATCAAGTGATTCATGCAGAGGTTTTAGAACGGAACAAGCAATTTAAATCTGCAGCTTATGGTGGTTTTGTCAATCCTGTGTTGGTTCCTCAAACCGATTCAGAGGGAGCTATTACTTCAATTGAAGTTAACTATGTAGAGAGTTTTGTAGGTCAGATGTTGTATTACTCTGAAAATTATGGCTTTTTACCAGAAGTAAATTAAAGAAGATTTAATTCAACATATTTAAAAGTCACTTATCTAATAAAGGTAAGTGGCTTTTTTTAGTAACCTAAAATAAATTTAATAGCAGCAATACCAGCAATAAAGCCAACAAAAGCCAATAATACCCATAAACTTCCTTTGTAATATTTTTGATGAAGGTTAAAATCTTTGCGATATGCATAGATGATAATTCCAATAAAAACAATGGAAAAAAGGATTCCGAAAGTAAGTTGTCCTTGACTGAACATAATTATGTATTTTTAGGCTTGTAATTCAATTCAAATTTATAAAAAAATATAACAATCACAGCATGTTTATCCTTCCATCTTTAGGGGGTCAAAAATGTATAAAAACCAACCAATTATGAATGCTAAAATAAAAGCAGTCCAACAATTTCATGAAGCCTTTAAAATTGGCTATAGTACCACTCAAAAAGCCGATTTAGGTTCTGCAAAAAATACACTTCGTTTTGATTTGATGAAAGAAGAAAATGAAGAATATTTAGAGGCAGCGAACAACAATGATATGGTGGAAGTTGCCGATGCTTTGGGAGATATGCTCTATATTCTTTGCGGAACAATTATTGAGCATGGAATGCAAGATAAAATAGAAGCTGTTTTTGAAGAAATTCAGCGCAGCAACATGAGTAAACTAGGCGACGATGGTCAGCCTATTTATCGTGAAGATGGAAAAGTACTGAAAGGTCCGCACTATTTTAAACCTAATATCCAAGAAATTTTGGAATCGTAAACGCTATACGCTAACGGTCCATCCAAATAAATCTTTCGCTTTATTTGTTTGAATATCTACGATGCGTTTTTTTAATCGTAATGCAACTGGGTTTTCAAGTTCTGGCAAGTGATAATCGGTATCTTTAAATCCAAAGGTTGCAATTGGAGAAATAACGGCTGCAGTTCCTGCACCAAACATTTCTTTTAAACTACCATTTTTTGAAGCTTCAACAATTTCTGTAACCGTAAATTTTCGAACTTCAACTTTGATCGCTTCATCTTTGGCTATGTCAAGAATGCTTTTTCTTGTGATACCATCTAAAATACGATCACTCGTTGGCCCTGTTATAAGTGTATCATTGATACGAACAAAAATGTTCATTGCTCCAGCTTCTTCAATGTATTCATGTGTATTGTCATCGGTCCAAATCACTTGGTGATAGCCTTTGTCAATTGCTAATTGTGTTGGATAAAATTGACCAGCATAGTTGCCACCTGCTTTGGCATATCCAACACCACCATTTGCGGAGCGTGAATAGTTCTGTTCAATAAGAACTTTAACTTTACCAGCAAAATAAGCGCCTGAAGGTGCTGTACAAATTAGAAACTTATAGGCATCTGCAGGAGAAGCATGAAAGCCTTCGCCAGTAGCAAACATAATAGGTCTAATGTAAAGTGAACTTCCATCTTGTGTTGGAATCCATTGTTCGTCAACCTTGAGCAATGCTTTGAGACCTTCCATAAATACTGCTTCTGGTAATTCCGGAATCGCTAAGCGTTTGGCAGAAATATTAAAACGTTTAAAGTTTTCATCTGGACGGAACAACCATGTTTTTTTGTCAGTATCTTTATAGGCTTTCATTCCTTCAAAAATAGATTGTCCATAATGAAAAATCTTTGCGGAAGGTAAGAGTGAAATAGGTTGAAATGGGACAATTTCAGGAGTTCCCCAGTTACCATTCGTGTAATCACAAACTAACATATGATCAGAAAAAACGGATCCAAATCCAAGATTTTCAAAATCGATATTATCAATTTTTGATTGAGTTGTTCGGGTTACTTTTAATGTATTCATTTGTCAGATTTATAACTTTAGGTGCATACAAATTTACAGAAATAAATGTTTCGACAATATCAATCTTCTAAAACTTCTTATATTTATGCGTTATTTAAAATTTAATGCAATGAAAAATACTGTTTATCTGTTTTTATTAATCAACTTTTTGTATTCCTGTAAGCAAAAAGCACAACCTGCACAGTCTCCAATACAGGTTGGCTCTGTAGTTTATGATACTTATGGTGCAGCTATGGATGCCCAATCGGTGCTTACAACAAAGGATCTCGCCACCTCTTTTTCGACAATGAAAAAAACAGACACTCTGTTTGCGAAAGTTAAGGGTACAATCAAAGAAGTGTGTTCTAAAAAAGGGTGTTGGATGACCCTAGATATAGGCGGAGAAAAAGAGATGATGGTACGTTTTAAAGACTACGGTTTTTTTATGCCTTTAGATGCTAAAGGAGAGGTTATTATCAATGGACTCGCCACTATTTCTGAAACTTCTGTAGAAGACTTAAAGCATTATGCAGAAGATTCTGGTGCCTCAGAATTGGAAATCGAAGCTATTGTAACTCCACAACTCACCTATAGTTTTGAAGCTAACGGAGTACTTTTAGCACGCTAATTCCTAAAATGAATCCATGAAACGCAGTATTATCACCACTTCAGATGGATCAAAAACCATTCAAATTGAAGATTGGGACGAGCAATACCACTCTATTCATGGTGCTATTCAAGAATCGCAACATGTGTTCATCAAAACAGGACTCCATCATTTTTTGAATTTACACAAGCTAGCAGAAATCAATATTCTTGAAATTGGATTTGGAACAGGTCTCAATGCATTTATGACAGCTTTGGAATCAGAAACGCAAGCCGTTCAAATTAGATATGAAGGTATTGAGGCATATCCAGTTATGGCAGAAGAATTAGCGCAGTTAAACTATGCATCTTTAATTGATCCAAATCAAGGCACTGTTTTTGATGCTTTACACGACGTTTCTTGGGAAGAATTACATCCTATTACTTTATATTTTTCATTAAAAAAACGAGAACAATATTTTATAGATATTGAAGATGAAAACTCCTTTAACCTTATTTATTTTGATGCTTTTGGCGCACGTGTCCAACCTGAATTATGGACAGAATCTATTTTTAAACGTATGTTTAATGCTCTAAGTGATAATGGTGTTCTAGTTACCTATGCAGCTAAAGGTAGTGTGCGCCGTGCCATGCAGGCCGTTGGATTTGTGGTTGAACGTTTGGAAGGCCCTCCAGGAAAACGCGAAATGTTAAGAGCAACCAAGTTAGTCTAATTTTGTGAGTGTGATCCCAAAATAACAGAGATAGGAAGCCTAAATTAATGTTAAACCTATCTCAATTCATTTCTTTTCGAAGCTGTTATCACTAGTTTTGTAAAGATGGGTCACAAACTATTAATTACTGGAGCTACTGGATTAGTGGGTAAAGCATTGGTTAAACAATGTTTAGCTGACGGCTACACAGTATATTATTTAACCACGCGTAAATCCAAAATTGTTTCTCAAACAAATTACAAAGGATTTTATTGGAACCCTCAAGAAAATGAGATCGACATTGCTTGTTTTAAAGGGGTTGAAGTAATTCTTAATTTAGCAGGATCTTCCATAGCTCAACGCTGGACTAATGCCGCGAAAGCGTCTATTTTGTCCAGTCGAACCGAGGCATTAGCTTTGCTGTATTCAAGTGTAAAAACTCATAAACTGTCTATTAAACACATCATCTCGGCGAGTGCGATTGGTATTTATCCAGATTCGAAAACACGCTACTACGAAGAGAAATTTCAAGGAATAGACTCCAGTTTTTTACGAACGGTCGTGAAGTCTTGGGAAGGTAGTCTAAAACCCTTTCAATCAATTGGAGTTAAAACTACAGCACTGCGCATAGGCATTGTGTTAGATGCGCATGAAGGTGCATTACCCAAAATTATAGGTCCTATCAAACATTATTTTGGTGCTGCTTTGGGTTCAGGTGATCAGTGGCAGTCTTGGATTCATATAGATGATTTAGTGCATTTATTTATGTTTGTATTGGAATCAAAATTAGAAGGAGTCTACAATGCAGTTGCTCCAAATCCTGTGCAACAAATTGAACTTACAAAATTAATTGCTAAAATCCTTCAGCGCCCTTTGATATTGCCCAACGTTCCTGAGTTTGCCCTTCGATTGATGTTGGGTGAAATGCGCGCTATCGCGCTTGAAAGTCAACGCGTTTGTGCTTCTAAAATCCAAGATGCAGGTTTTAAATTTAATTACCTAGAGTTGGAGCCCGCTTTAGAAGATTTGATTGCTTAGAGCATCGGATGGATTCCAGTTATAATTTCAAATAAATTCAGATTCAAAAAATACTTTGTGACATTTTGACATTTTATCAATAATGGCAGTACTTTTGCCATTGTTTAAAAAAAATCAATCACCCAACGCGATTACACATACAATGAGTAAAAAAGAAACCAAAGTGGAAGTAGAAACTCCAGAAGAAACGATAGCAAATGAAACAGTCGTTGAGCCAACTGTTGAACTCTCAGTTGAGGAGCAGTTGACGGCAGATTTAGTACAAGAAAAAGACAAATTTTTACGGCTGTTTGCGGAGTTTGAAAATTACAAGCGACGTACTACAAAAGAGCGTATTGAATTATTTTCTACAGCGAGCCAAGACGTAATCAAGGCATTGTTACCTGTTTTAGATGATTTTGACCGTGCATTGTTAGAAATATCTAAAACTGAAGCAACTGAACTTTCAAAAGGAGTGGAGCTGATTAAAAATAAATTATCTTCGACTCTTGAGCAAAAAGGATTGGAGCTTGTTGAGGTGAAGTCTGGCGACGTATTTAATGCGGACGATCA
>Ga0233438_10001245_pt1 | contig 28478 bp, 27 predicted proteins | sample SI_123_September_FD_182720 | JGI IMG/M metagenome (GOLD analysis project Ga0233438, IMG submission 182720) | Seawater microbial communities from Saanich Inlet, British Columbia, Canada - SI_123_September2016_10_MG | ecosystem: Environmental > Aquatic > Marine > Inlet | place: Canada: British...
ATCTGAATCTTTAAACACACCAATATGGTACAATGGAAAAGATTGGGCTAATGATAACGTATTTATGCTTTATCAAATGGAAGTATCAAATCCTGGATTATATCTTAAGGAATTTCAAAGTTTCTCTGTAAAAATGGCGAAAAAGTTGGGTTATGAGGACAATTCCTTTGGCATCGCTTTTCCTATCTTGGGGAAAAACAGTGATTTCACACATTTTGCTTGGATAGGTTCGCCCGATATTAAAACAGCTTTGTCAAACACTAAAAGAATGTTTTCTGACCCATTGTTTGCGGATTTTTCTAAAAAAGTTTCTGGTTTAAGAAAAGTCGTTAATACAACAATGTCAGTCCGCATAATGGATTACTAAAACATTAAGTATAATATAAAGTCAGTATTACGTCACTAATTAACTCTAGTGGCGTTTGCTTTTCATACCACAGGCATATCGTCTTCAGAAAGTTCAGGGATTAGAGATATTGTAAATTTTATATATTAGTATCTTACTAATCATAAATCAAATGCAATGAAAAAAATATTATTTATAATTCTTGGATTACTTTACATCACAAGTTGTCAACAAGAAAATCAAGTTAGCGATGAAACCGACAATTATATCGAATGGGCAACAGGAGACAAACTGCATGATGAAATGATTTGGAGTGGTATTGAACATTTTCTAAATATCGAAAGAGAGAAAGCCTATGTCTTTTTTGAAAAAGCAATTGAACTGGATTCTACTTCATTTGCTGCACATGTTATGATTGCTACGATGTCACTTCCAAATTCAGAAAAGCAAGAAATCCACTATGATTTAGCAAAAAAACACGCAATAGGGAAGAATGAAAATTCGAAACGATTCGTATCCATATTAGATATTAAAAGTGAAAATGGAAATCGAGGCATCAGAGGCTCTTCAAAAGAGAAAAATGATATATGGGAAAAGATGCATGAGTCTGAGCCTAGAGGCTGGTTTATCAGATTTTTTGCAGCGACATCTCATCCTGACTTAAATAAAAGAATTGAAAAGCTAGAAAAACTAAATGAAATTCCGAACGGACCAAATAAAGCTTCTATTATTAATTATCTCGGGTATCTCTACTACCAAGCTGGAAATATGGATAAATCAAAAGAAAGTTTTCAAAAATATCTTGAATTACGTCCTAATGGGTATAATTCTTTCGATTCAATGGCTGAATTCTATATGTATCAGAAAGATTATAAAGAAGCAAAAAAATATTATGAAATGGTTTTAAATTTATTTCCATTTTCAAATTCTGCTAGAACCTCTTTAAATCAAATTGAAAATTTAAAATAAACTTAGATTAAAACTTAACCAGTTGAATATAAACTAATCCTCCTGATATATGGAGGGTTTTTTTATATCATCGGCATATCATCTTCAGTTACTTCTTTTAAATTAAAGGACAAAGAGTTAAACCAATTGTAGGTGAGATATTAAGTTTTCAGCTCCGAAAAAATAAACTAGGAATATTTTTTCATCATAAATAAATCAAAAACCATCAGTTTATCTGGGTGTTTTTTGACTTTTGGGTAACATATTACAAATAACAAAGTCAAATTTCAAATGATTTATTAAACAAATTTCATTAACAATCCCGCTTAATCCTGGAATAGCTATTTCTTTTTGGATTTCATGCGAGTATTTTTCTAATTCAAAAAAACAATTCATTTGTTAAAAAACCTATGCCAAAGCCTAATGCAAACATAATGATGGCTTTACCAGTAAAAGCCCATTTGAACTTTTTTTCCCACGAATCCGGAATGAAATTCTTATTTTCATCTTCTTCTAGCCCAGTTCTAGTAGCATATATGGCATAGGCATATACACTACCCATAAGTATCGCTGTAAAAACCAAAGTATATAAAATTTCTTTCATAAGACACTATTTTTTAATGTTAAGGTACTAAATATTAATTAAATAGCTGTAAAAAGGTATTTTCATAAATCATGAGATCATAAAATTGATTAAATACATAGAATACATATTTCAAATCTAATGGCTTCTTTTAACTTAATTTTTAATGGGGATAATTTTCGAGTAGATTATTGATTTAAGTAAATAAATAATAAAAAAAGCATCTCTTTTTATTTTAATTCTACTTCTTGCTTGTTCAAAGGATTCTCCGGTTCCAGATGAACCAATGTATCATTTCACAGAAAGTTTTGAAGATAAAAGTATTATTTTTTGATTTACTTTTTGGTATTCCTTTTTTTTATTCATTTTTGTAGCAGATCGTCTCAAGACTTTATTTAGATTTAATGAACGCACTCTTAAATAAAATTATTTTCAATCTTAAATACTATGGTTTTTGGGTTTTGTATTTTGTTGTAGCTCGTTTTGTGTTTCTGGTTTATCACCTCAACTCAACAAAAAATTTAGATATAAGTGAGTTTTTTTATGTTTTTATTTATGGTTTTCGATTGGATCTATCAATAGCGGCATATATTGTTGTCCTCCCCTTTATGATCGTTTTATTTGGGGTTTTCACAAACAGTAGGGCGATTTTGACAATACATCAAACGTATTCTTGGTTTATACTTTTGGTAATGAACTTACTTTTGTTTGTTGACCTTTTTTTGTATTCATATTGGAATACGAGACTAGACACAACATTTGTTCGTTATCTTAATACCCCAGAACTAATGTTTGCCTCTGTTAATATGAGCGAAATAACAGTAGCTCTTCTTGGCTTTGCAGTCTTATCTTATTTGACCTATCGCGCAGTCAATTTTTTAATTTACAAGCACTTCAAGGTAATTGGACGAGCTTCACTTTGGAGTTTACCCTTTTTACTCTTACTGATTGGTGTTTTGATTCTTCCCATAAGAGGCGGTTTACAAACAATTCCAATCAATCAAAGCAATGTTTATTTTTCAAATAAAATATATGCAAATCATGCAGCGGTAAATTACGCATGGAATTTTATGCATGCAATTACCAAACATGTTGATGCAAACCAAAACCTATTTTTAGAATATTCAGCTGAAAAAGCTTCAACTCTTTTCAAAAAATACCGGAAACCTTTACTTATAAGGGATTCAATTCAGCCTCCTGTTTTGAACACAAAAAAACCAAACATTATTTTCATTATTTGGGAAGGTTTTACTGCAAAAGTTGTTGGGCCTTTGGGGGGAGATTCTTTAATAACTCCAAATTTTAATAGGTATACCAAAGAAGGTTTATTATTTACGAACTTTTATGCTAATGGTGATCGAACTGATAAGGGGTTGGTGAGTCTTTTGAGTGGGTATTATCCACAACCAAAAAAAAGTATCATAAAAATACCGATGAAATCAAAAAAGCTTCCATTACTTTCTCAATCAATGAAAATTATGGGTTATCACAATTCTTTTTATTACGGTGGTGATTTGAATTTTGGAAATATGAACACTTATTTATACAATAAGGGTATCGATCAAATTTATGGATCTGAAATTTTTGAACGAAAAGATTGGAACTCTAAGTGGGGTGTTCATGATCATATTCTTTTTGAAAGGATTATTGAAGATTTAAAGCTTAACAAAAAAAACCCTTTCTTCAAAACAATTTTGACTTTAACTAGTCATGAACCTTATGAATTTCCTGGAAAATATCGATTTGGAAAAAATTCAGAGTTGGATAAATTTAAAAGTTCAATGGCATATACCGATAAAGTTGTAGGAGAGTTTGTGGCTTTCGCAAAAACTCAAGATTGGTGGGAGAATTCTTTAATTATAATCACAGCAGATCACGGCCACCCTCTGCCAAATAACGAAAATGAAGTATTTAATACTCCTAATCGATTTAAAATACCGATGTTATGGTTGGGTGGAGCTTTGACAAATACTGGAACTGTTAATGATAACCTGGGTTCTCAGGTTGATTTAGCCTTTACATTGATAGATTTGTTGGGAGCAGATAACAGTTTATTTGAATTTGGGACACATTTGTTTAATTCAAACAAAAAACGATTTGTTCATTATATATTCAATGAAGGTTTTGGAACCCTAAATAATTCAGGTCATATCGTTTATGATTTTATAAAAAAGGATGCTATTCAAGCTGAAGGAAAAGAAGAAGAAACTTTAAAGTATCAGGGTAAAGCTATTTTGCAAACCACCTATCAAGATTTCCTGGAAAAGTAAAAGGATTTATGGAAATAAACACACATCATATTGTTACACCCAAAACAGCTCGGTATGTTACCTATGGGAACTTAAGCTCAAAAACAAAATACTTTTGGTTTGTACTTCATGGATCAAATATGTTGGCGGAACAAATGCTTTATAAATTTAAGAATTTTGATCCAGAGCTCCATTTTGTAGTCTCACCTGAAGCTTTATCCCGTTTTTATGTAAATGGTTTTGGAGGTGAGGTAGTTGCCTCTTGGATGACCAAACGGGATCGACTAGAAGAGATTGACGATTTTTCTAATTATTGTTCCACCTTATACAACCAATATTTAAATAAAATTTCTAGAGATTGTAAATCAATAATCATTGGTTTTTCACAAGGTGGGGTAACTGCAATGCGATGGTTACACAATTTAAAAGTGGAAGCAGACTTTCTAATTCCATATGCTTGTTGGATTCCTGAGGATATTGATTTTAAAACTGCAAAAACAAAGTTTGGTAAGATTTGTAAAATATTTACCTATGGAGAATCCGATCAATTTTTGAATGATCAAAGGTTGAAAGAAATAAAAGAAATTCTTAAAGCAGGTAATTTAGATTTTCACATAGAAAAATATCCGGGTGACCACCGCATCGATAAAAAGCATTTACAAAAGATTTTTAAACAGTATATTGAACAATAAATTAACAAAAATATTTTTATGGCAGAGACTACATTTTGGGAGGGATCAGATCAATATCTATGTGACAAAGAATTGGCACAAGCTTTTCATATTTCAAGAACTCTAGGGATGCCCTTATTAATTGAAGGAGAACCCGGGACAGGAAAAACAGAATTACCACTTCAATATGCAGCCAGTCAAAAGACAAAAATGTTTGTTTATCCAGCTGGCTCCAAAAGTAATGTAGAGCAATTTGTAGCTAAATTTGATCATGTAAAGTATTTGAGAGATTCACAGATTGAAATCCTGAACGCTCAGCGAAACGAAAAAGGTTTGAAAACTAAACTTTCAACAGGGGGTAGGGATACTGAAAATTTATCCGATTACGTTTTTATGGGACCCGCTGCCAAAGCTTTTAGTACACCAAACTCAGTTTTACTTATTGATGAGATTGACAAAGCCCCAAGAGAATTCCCAAATGATTTACTTTATGCTTTGAGTCATCGTAAATTTATCCTACCAGAATCGGGTAAAGTAATTGAAGCATCAGAAAAAGACATGCCTGCGATTGTAATTACATCCAATCGAGAACAAGAACTTCCCACAGCATTCAAAGGACGCTGTATATATCACTATATTCAGTTTCCTGATGCAGAAAAAATGCGAATGATTGTAAGTAAACACCATCCCAATGTTTCAAATAAAATTGTAGATACATCTTTGGATATTTTTTATCAGCTTCGGAATATTGGTTTGGAGCGTTCTCCAACTACAAGAGAATTATTGAATTGGTTGAGGTTTATAAAAACTTTCTCAACTCAAGAGGCTCTGCATAAAATTAATGCTCTGGACGGCTTAGGAACATTAATCAAGACCCAAGCCGATTTAGAAAATGTTCAACGACAGTTTGGAAATGCTTCCGAACAAAGTTTTGGAACTTTAAACTAAACGAACTCATGTTTACAAAACTTCCAGAGACTTTCAAGAAATTTGATCTTGCTGTTGATATCCGGGTAATCTTGCTGCTCCAAAAAGCAATGGATAAGGGATTGGTAAAAACCATAGGAGACCTATACAATGTTCTGAGAACATTTATTATAAAAAATCCTGAGCATATGGGACCTTACACCAAAGCTTTTTACAACTATTTTTTAAATATAAATATAAGACCCAATGAACGTTTGAACGATGCAATTATTAGATCTCAAACTTTTGAGCAATGGAAGGAAACTAATTTTGGAAGAATGGAGGACGATTTGTCTCCAGAAGAATGGGTGAACCGTTTTTTAGATCAGGTGCATTTAACTCACTATGAAATTCAAGAAGTTTTGAATGGTCGTGAACTTTGGGATAAAGATAAAGGTAATCTTCAAGACGATCAGGAACAAGATCAGGAAGAAACACCCAATCGACCTTTGGATCGAATGGCAGATTATTCTGACCTGAGTTTAGAAGAATTGATGCAACGAATGGAGGAAGTAATGAAACAACAAAAGACCAACCATAGTGGTGGGAGTCATTGGGTTGGTACAGGAGGAATTTCGCCTTATGGTCATGGAGGTGCTGCTAAAGATGGAATTCGTGTTGGAGGATCTGGTGGAGGAAAAATGGCCCGAAAAGTATTGGGAGATTCTAACTACTTCCCTGTTGACCTGGACGCTGTTTTGAATGACAACAATATTGATGCAGCTTTAGCCTCTTTGAAAGGAATAGTTGAAGAAACAGCTCAAGAAACTTTAGATGTCAAAGCAACCATTGATAATGGACTGGAACGAGGAGGACTTTTTATTCCAGAAATAAAAAATGAAATTTTTGATAAGTTGCAAGTTCTATTAATCATAGACAATGGCGGGTATTCCATGCATCCTTACATTAAATCTGTTCAAACGCTATTTAGGAAAATGAAAACCCGTTTTGCTCATGATTTAGAAACTTATTATTTTCATAATACAGTTTACAAACAAGTTTTTACTGATTCACAACGCCGAAAACCATTTTCTGTAGATCGTCTATTATCGAAAGATCCAAATTATCATGTTTTTTTTATTGGAGATGCTGCAATGGCCCCATACGAATTGGATAGAAACAGTTTGAATTCCTACTCTGATATCAAAGAGCATTTTAAAAAAGTTGCTTGGCTCAATCCAGAACCAATTCGATACTGGAACGGAACCTTGTCAACACAAATAATTAAAGAGCTTTTACCGATGTATCCTCTTACCCCCAAAGGAATAGAAAAAGCAGTTCTGGAAATGAATAAAAAGAAATAATTTCTTTAAAAATAAAAAGTGATATTAAATGATTTGAAACCTTGTTTTTTCAACCTCTTTTAACTCCTTAAAGGTCAATATTCAAATCAGAAAAAGGGAGTGTCATGTTCAGTGTAAAAAAAAATATTTAAAAAGTTGTAGAAAAGTAATTTTTAAATAAAAAAATTTCTAAATTTGCACCTCTTAAAACATTAAAGAAAAACCTGTATTATGGCTAAAGAAACATTTGATCGGTCAAAACCACATTTAAATATTGGAACAATCGGTCACGTAGATCATGGTAAAACTACACTCACTGCTGCAATTACTAAAGTATTGTCAGACGAGGGATTCTCTGAAGCGAGAAGTTTTGACCAAATTGATAACGCTCCTGAAGAAAAAGAGCGAGGTATTACTATCAACACATCACACGTTGAATATCAAACACAAAATCGTCATTACGCTCACGTTGACTGTCCAGGTCACGCCGATTACGTAAAGAATATGGTTACTGGTGCTGCACAGATGGATGGAGCAATTCTTGTAGTTGCTGCAACAGATGGGCCAATGCCACAAACAAGAGAACATATCCTCTTGGGTCGTCAGGTTGGTGTACCACGTATAGTTGTGTTTCTTAACAAAGCCGACATGGTTGATGATGAAGAACTTCTAGAATTAGTCGAGATGGAAGTAAGAGAATTACTTTCTTTTTATGATTATGACGGAGACAACACTCCTGTAGTTCTTGGTTCTGCTCTTGGTGCTCTAAACGGAGAACAAAAATGGGTAGACACTGTACTAAATCTAATGAATGAAGTTGATGAATGGATTGAACTTCCAAAACGTGATGTTGAAAAAGATGCACTAATGCCAGTTGAGGATGTATTCTCAATTACTGGTCGTGGTACTGTAGCAACAGGACGTATTGAAACTGGAGTATTTAACTCTGGAGACGAAGTTGACATAATTGGTATGGGTGCTGAGAAATTAAAATCTACAGTGACTGGAGTTGAGATGTTTAGAAAAATCTTAGACCGAGGTGAAGCTGGAGATAATGTTGGTATCTTATTGAGAGGTATTGAAAAAACGCATATCAAAAGAGGTATGGTAATCTGTAAGCCAGGTTCTGTAACTCCACATGCTAAGTTCAAAGCAGAGGTATACGTTCTCAAAAAAGAAGAAGGTGGACGTCATACTCCATTCCACAATAACTATCGTCCACAGTTTTACGTTCGTACAACTGATGTTACTGGTAATATTTCTCTACCTGATGGTGTAGAAATGGTAATGCCTGGAGACAACCTAACAATCCATGTTGATCTAATTAACCCAATTGCCCTTAGTCTTGGTCTGCGTTTTGCAATCCGTGAAGGAGGTAGAACAGTTGGTGCTGGTCAGGTTACAGAGATTTTAGACTAAGAAAAAAGTTTTTAATATGATACACAAGGTGTCCGTCTTTGACGGATGCCTTTTGTGTCAAATAAAAACGGGTTTAGCTCAGTTGGTAGAGCACTGGTCTCCAAAACCAGGTGTCGGGAGTTCGAGCCTCTCAACCCGTGCATAAAAATAATAGTATCAGATGTTAGCATTCATATCCTATATAAAAGATTCTTTTGAAGAATTAAAAAATAATGTTTCTTGGACTCCACGTGAAGAACTTCAGCGTTTAACAGTAGTCGTTCTTGTTTTTTCACTCCTTTTCTCACTAGCTATCTGGGGGGCAGACACAGTACTATCTCGAGTTATTAGTGTATACTTTAACTTAATCAACGGTTAATAATGTCTGAGGGAATCGAAAAAAAATGGTATGTAGTTCGGGCAGTGAGTGGTCAAGAAGCTAAGATTAAAGATTACATAGCTTCTGAGATTAGTCGCCTAGGATATGATGATCATCTAGAAGACATTTTAGTTCCAACACAAAAGGTTGTCCAAATTCGAAATGGAAAAAAAGTTAACAAAGAAAAAGTTTATTTTCCAGGATATATTATGGTTAAAGCTGACTTAGTTGGTGAGATTCCTCATATTATCAAATCAGTTACCAACGTAATTGGTTTTTTGGGAGAAACTAAAGGAGGAGAACCTATTCCTTTGAGAGCATCTGAAGTAAGTCGTATGTTAGGGAAAGTTGATGAATTGGCTCTTACAGAAGAGCACGCAGCTATTCCTTATGCACCTGGAGAAACAATTAAAGTTATTGATGGCCCCTTCAATGGCTTTACAGGAACAATTGAAAATGTAAATGAAGATAAACGCAAACTTCAAGTAATGGTCAAGATTTTCGGAAGAAAAACACCATTGGAACTAAGTTATATGCAAGTAGAGAAAATTTAAATGTTACACATATATTGAATTATTTGAAGCTTCCACTTCAAATATTCTTAACCGTAAATTGAAACAATGGCAAAAGAAATAGACAAGCTAGTCAAATTACAAGTAAGGGGAGGTGCAGCGAATCCGTCGCCACCGGTTGGACCCGCGCTAGGTGCTGCAGGGGTTAATATTATGGAGTTTTGTAAGCAATTTAATGCTAGAACTCAAGATAAACCTGGTAAAGTTTTACCGGTTGTAATCTCTGTATATAAAGATAAGTCATTTGACTTTATTATTAAAACACCTCCGGCGGCCGTTCAATTGATGGAAGCAGCTAAAACCAAGAAAGGTTCAGGCGAGCCTAACAGAGTTAAAGTAGCAACAGTATCCTGGGATCAAGTAAAAGTTATTGCTGAAGATAAAATGCAAGATTTAAATGCATTTACGATCGAATCAGCAATGAAAATGGTTGCAGGTACCGCTCGATCTATGGGCTTCAATGTATCAGGAGGAAAGTCTCCTTTTTAATTTTATAAAGAAAGAAAATGGCAAGACTTACAAAAAAGCAAAAAGAATCAAGAGCAAAAGTAGAAACGAATAAAGTTTACTCTCTTGAAGAAGCTTCCTCATTAGTAAAAGAAATTACTAATGTAAAATTTGATGCTTCAGTTGACCTAGCGATTCGCTTGGGAGTAGATCCTCGAAAAGCTAATGAAATGGTTCGTGGAGTAGTAACCCTTCCCCATGGTACTGGAAAAAATGTTCGAGTACTTGCTTTAGTAACTCCTGACAAGGAAGATGAAGCAAAAGAAGGTGGTGCGGACTATGTTGGATTAGATGAATATCTTCAAAAAATCAAAGACGGTTGGACTGATGTTGACGTTATTGTTACAATGCCGAGTGTTATGGGTAAATTAGGTCCCTTAGGGCGTGTATTAGGTCCACGTGGTTTAATGCCAAATCCAAAGACAGGTACAGTAACAATGGACATCAAAAAAGCTGTTAGTGATGTAAAAGGTGGAAAGATTGATTTTAAAGTTGACAAAACTGGAATCGTTCACGCATCTGTAGGCAAATCATCTTTTACAGCTGACAAAATCAAGGACAACGCTAACGAATTGTTGATGACAATTATGAAGCTAAAGCCCTCTACAACCAAAGGGATTTATGTAAAGAGCATTTTTATGTCCAGCACAATGAGTCCTAGTATTTCAATTGACACTAAAATCGCTTAAGATTTTTTAAAACTAATCGAATGACAAAAGAAGAAAAATCGCAAGTAATTGAAAAGCTAACCGAAGAATTATCGGATGCTAAAACTTTGTATCTTACAGATACAGCTGGTTTGAATGCTCAAGATACTTCAGCGCTTAGAAGAGCTTGTTTTAAGGCTAATATCAGATTATCAGTAGTGAAAAATACGCTTTTAAGTAAAGCTATGGACGCTTCTGATAAAGAATTTGGAGACTTAAAAGAAGTTTTAAAAGGGAACACCTCTTTAATGTTTTCTGAGATTGGAAACGCACCAGCAAAAGTAATTAAAGATTTTCGAAAAAAATCTGAAAAACCAGTATTAAAAGGCGCCTACATTGAGGAATCTATATATATTGGAGATGACCAAATTAATGCTTTGGTAGCAATAAAATCAAAAGAAGAATTAATCGGAGAGATTATTACTTTATTACAATCGCCTGCTAAAAATGTTGTCTCTGGACTTAAGTCTAGTGGTGGTAATTTAGCTGGTATATTGAAAACTCTATCAGAACGTTAAACTGATAAAAATTTGTGTACGCACTCAACTAAAATAATTATTTAAATTAAATTTCAAAATGGCAGATTTAAAAGAATTCGCAGAACAATTAGTTAATTTAACTGTAAAAGAAGTTAATGAATTAGCTACTATTTTAAAAGACGAGTATGGTATTGAGCCAGCTGCAGCAGCAGTTGCAGCATCAGGACCAGCAGCAGCAGGCGGTGGAGAATCAGCAGATGAACAAACAGAATTTACTGTTGTTCTTAAATCAGCAGGAGGTTCTAAATTAGCAGTTGTTAAACTTGTCAAAGAACTTACAGGACTTGGCCTCAAAGAAGCTAAAGGACTAGTAGATTCTGCTCCAGCTAATGTTAAAGAAGCAGTTTCAAAAGATGAAGCTGAAGGTTTAAAATCTTCTTTAGAAGAAGCAGGAGCTGAGGTTGAACTTAAGTAGTTCATCTAACTCAAATAAGTAAGGTTATTACCTCTGGAGTAGCTCTAGAGGTAATAACCCTTTTATAGTTTATAGGCCATCCAAGTCTTGTATCGTTGTTGCAAACAAAATAAAACCACTCCTGATGCCAAGTATATTAAAGAATAGAGTAAATTTCGCTTCTGCTAAAAAGACACCTGAATACCCAGATTTTCTAGATATTCAAATCAAATCTTTCCAAGATTTTTTTCAACTTGAAACTAAATCTGCTGAACGGGCAGAAGAAGGTCTCTTTAATACATTCAAAGAGAATTTCCCCATAACTGATACCCGTAATCAGTTTGTTTTAGAATTTATTGACTACTTCGTTGATCCACCAAGATACTCTATCCAAGAATGTATAGAACGTGGATTAACCTATTCAGTACCCTTAAAAGCACGCTTAAAGTTATACTGTACAGATCCCGAACATGAGGATTTTGAAACTATTGTTCAAGATGTTTTTTTAGGAACAATTCCTTACATGACCCCAAGTGGTACATTTGTGATAAACGGAGCCGAGCGTATAGTTGTATCTCAGTTACATCGCTCACCTGGCGTATTCTTTGGACAATCTTTCCACGCCAACGGTACTAAATTATATTCAGCAAGGGTTATCCCTTTCAAGGGATCATGGATCGAATTTGCTACAGACATCAATAATGTAATGTATGCTTACATCGACCGTAAGAAAAAATTACCTGTAACAACTCTTTTTCGTTCAATTGGATACGAAAGTGATAAAGATATTCTTGAAATCTTTGATCTTGCAGAAGAAATCAAAGTTTCAAAAACAGCGCTCAAAAAAATACTTGGACGTAAACTAGCAGCTCGTGTTTTGAATACATGGCACGAAGATTTTGTTGATGAAGATACTGGAGAAGTTATTTCTATTGAACGTAACGAAATTATAATAGACCGTGATACCATAATTGAAAAAGATCACATAGATGAAATTCTCGAAGCAAGTGTAAAAACAATCTTATTGCATAAAGAAGACGCTCACATGTCTGATTATGCAATCATTCACAACACCCTTCAAAAAGATCCAACCAATTCTGAAAAAGAAGCAGTAGAACACATTTATCGACAATTAAGAAATGCTGAACCACCAGATGAGGAGACTGCTCGTGGTATTATTGATAAATTATTTTTCTCGGATCAAAGATACAATCTTGGAGAGGTTGGTCGTTACCGAATGAATAAGAAATTAGGAAACGATGAAGGAATGGATAAGCTTGTTTTGACAAAGCAAGACATCATTACTATTGTAAAATACTTAATTGAACTAGTCAATTCAAAAGCAGAGATTGATGATATTGATCACTTATCGAACCGTCGTGTTCGTACGGTTGGAGAACAACTTTCTTCACAATTTGGAGTAGGTTTAGCTCGTATGGCTCGAACAATTCGAGAACGAATGAATGTTCGTGATAATGAAGTGTTTACTCCGATTGACTTAATCAATGCCAAAACACTATCCTCTGTTATAAATACTTTCTTTGGAACCAACCAACTTTCTCAGTTTATGGATCAAACCAATCCACTAGCTGAAATAACCCACAAGAGACGTTTATCTGCTCTTGGACCTGGAGGACTTTCAAGAGAGCGAGCTGGATTTGAGGTGCGTGATGTACATTATACACACTACGGGCGTTTGTGTCCTATAGAAACACCTGAGGGACCCAATATTGGTTTGATTTCTTCTTTAGGAGTTTTTGCTAAAGTGAATAACCTTGGATTCATTGAAACACCTTACCGAAAAGTAACTAATGGTAAAATCAATCTCAAAGAAACAGTATATTTAAGTGCTGAAGAGGAAGAAAGTAAATTAATAGCTCAAGCCAATATCCCATTTGATGAGGGTGGACAAATCACCGCTGATAAAATCATTGCACGTGAAGAAGCTGATTATCCTGTAGTTGGCCCTCAAATGATTGACTATACTGATGTAGCTCCTAACCAAATAGCATCAATATCTGCATCTTTGATTCCTTTCTTGGAACATGACGATGCAAACCGTGCATTGATGGGATCTAACATGATGCGTCAGGCAGTACCTTTGTTAAGACCCGAATCTCCTATTGTGGGAACTGGGCTTGAACGTCAAGTTGCCTCTGATTCAAGAGTTTTGATTAATTCAGAAGGAGATGGAGTTGTAGAATATGTAGATGCTAATAAAATTACAATTAAGTATGATCTCAGTGAAGAAGAATACTTAGTTCGTTTTGAAAGTGATACAAAAACATACGACTTAATTAAGTTTAGAAAAACTAATCAAGGGACTTGTATTAACCTTAAACCAATAGTTAAGAAGGGAGATCGTGTAAAATCTGGTCAAGTTCTTTCTCAAGGATATGCAACCCAAGACGGAGAGCTTGCCTTAGGAAGAAATATGAAAGTAGCTTTTATGCCTTGGAAAGGATATAATTTTGAGGATGCTATTGTGATTTCTGAACGTGTTGTCCGTGAAGATGTATTTACTTCTATTCATATTGATGAATATTCACTAGATGTTCGTGACACCAAGTTAGGTTCAGAAGAGCTTACAAATGACATCCCGAATGTAAGCGAAGAAGCAACCAAAGATCTTGATGAGTTCGGAATGATTCGTATTGGAGCCGAAGTTCATCCTGGTGATATTTTAATTGGGAAAATTACTCCAAAAGGAGAATCAGATCCAACACCTGAAGAAAAATTATTACGTGCCATATTTGGAGACAAAGCAGGAGATGTGAAGGACGCTTCATTAAAAGCACCGCCATCTCTTCATGGAGTTGTTATTGATAAAAAACTCTTTACAAGATCAGTAAAAGACAAACGAAAACGAAACCAAGATAAGCAAGAACTTGAAATCCTTGAATCATCATTTGATGTCAAATTTGAAGAGCTTCGCTCTATTATGGTTGAAAAGTTATTTACCATTGTAAATGGGAAAACTTGTCAAGGAGTTCAAAATGACTTAGGGGAAGAAATTTTACCAAAAGGTAAAAAATACACATTAAAAATGCTAACAGCTGTAGAGGACTATACTCACTTGACAAAAGGAGTTTGGACAACAACTGCTGCTACCAATACCCTGATAGCAGATTTAATTCACAACTATAAGATCAAAGAAAATGATCTTCAAGGTGCATTGCGTCGTGAGAAATTTACGATCAGTGTGGGAGACGAATTACCTGCTGGAATTAAGTGTTTAGCAAAAGTATATATTGCTAAGAAACGCAAGTTGAAAGTAGGAGATAAGATGGCTGGACGTCATGGAAACAAAGGTATTGTTGCACGTATTGTACGACACGAAGAAATGCCTTTCCTAGAAGATGGAACTCCAGTTGATATTGTTCTGAATCCACTTGGGGTACCTTCTCGAATGAACATCGGTCAGATTTATGAAACTGTTCTTGGATGGGCAGGTCAAAAATTAAATCAGAAATATGCCACTCCAATTTTTGATGGAGCAAGTGCAAGTGAAATTGATACCCTCACAGATGAAGCTGGAATTCCTAAATATGGTCACACTTATCTATATGATGGTGGAACAGGAGAGCGTTTTGATCAACCAGCAACAGTAGGAGTGATCTACATGTTAAAATTAGGGCATATGGTTGATGACAAGATGCACTCGCGTTCTATTGGACCTTACTCTTTAATAACGCAACAACCTCTTGGAGGAAAAGCACAATTTGGTGGTCAACGTTTTGGAGAAATGGAAGTATGGGCATTAGAAGCATATGGAGCTTCAAGTACGTTACAAGAAATCTTAACCGTTAAATCGGATGATGTAGCAGGAAGGGCAAAAACATATGAATCTATTGTGAAAGGGGATACCTTACCAGAGCCAGGATTACCCGAATCATTTAACGTGTTAATGCATGAATTGAAAGGTTTAGGTCTTGATATTCGTTTGGAAGAATAAGTAGAGAATTGATTTTCTCTTATAATCATTAAAAAAAATAACAGGTAGTTATGGCAAGAAATAACGAAATTGTTACTCAAAAAAAATTTAACAAAATATCCATTGGATTATCTTCACCAGAAGTAATTTTAGGAAACTCTCGGGGAGAAGTTTTAAAACCTGAAACGATTAATTATCGAACGCACAAACCAGAGCGTGATGGTCTTTTCTGCGAGCGTATTTTTGGTCCCGTAAAAGATTTTGAATGTGCTTGCGGGAAATACAAACGAATTCGATACAAAGGAATTGTTTGCGATCGATGTGGTGTAGAAGTTACTGAAAAGAAAGTTAGAAGAGACCGTGTGGGTCACATTAATTTGGTTGTTCCTGTTGCACACATATGGTACTTCCGTTCTCTACCCAATAAAATAGGATACCTTCTTGGATTACCTTCCAAGAAACTGGATATGATTATTTATTACGAAAGATATGTCGTTATCCAACCAGGTGATGCAAAAAATGAAGAAGGAGAACCTCTTCAGAAAATGGATTTTCTCACTGAAGAAGAATACCTAAATGCTCTCGAAAAATTACCTATTGAAAACCAATACCTCGACGAATCAGATCCAACCAAATTCATTGCGAAAATGGGGGCGGAATGTTTAATCGATTTACTTTCAAGAATTAATTTGGAAGAACTTTCATATGAATTGCGTCATAAAGCAAATAATGAAACATCAAAACAACGTAAAACAGAAGCACTTAAAAGACTTCAAGTTGTAGAGGCATTTCGTGATGCTAATGAGCGTAAAGAAAATCTTCCAGAGTGGATGATTGTAAAGGCGGTTCCAGTAATTCCCCCAGAATTACGACCATTAGTACCTTTGGATGGAGGACGTTTTGCAACTTCAGATTTAAACGATCTTTATCGTCGTGTGATAATTCGTAATAATCGTTTGAAGCGTTTAGTTGAAATTAAAGCTCCTGAGGTAATTTTAAGAAACGAAAAGCGAATGCTTCAAGAATCAGTTGACTCTTTATTCGATAATACAAGAAAATCTTCAGCGGTAAAAACAGATTCAAACCGTCCTTTGAAATCCCTTTCAGATTCTTTAAAGGGAAAACAAGGTCGTTTCAGACAAAACTTATTAGGAAAACGAGTTGACTATTCTGCTCGTTCTGTAATTGTTGTTGGTCCAGAATTGAAATTATTTGAATGTGGTCTTCCCAAGGATATGGCTGCAGAACTATACAAGCCATTCATTACACGAAAATTAATTGAGCGTGGTATTGTAAAAACTGTAAAGTCAGCTAAGAAAATTATAGACCGCAAAGAACCAGTAGTTTGGGATATTTTAGAAAACGTACTAAAAGGACATCCAGTATTATTGAATCGTGCTCCCACCCTGCACAGACTTGGTATTCAGGCATTTCAGCCCAAATTGATTGAAGGGAAAGCAATTCAATTACACCCTCTGGTATGTACAGCATTTAATGCCGATTTTGATGGAGATCAAATGGCTGTTCATTTACCATTAGGTCCAGAAGCCATATTAGAATCACAGCTTTTGATGTTAGCTTCTCATAATATTTTGAATCCAGCCAACGGTTCGCCAGTAACTGTTCCTTCTCAGGATATGGTCTTGGGACTCTACTATATGACCAAAGCTCGTGTTTCTACTCCCGACCTTAAAGTTGTTGGAGAGGGATTAACTTTTTATTCTGTAGAAGAAGTTCATATTGCATACAATGAAAAACGCGTAAATCTTAATGCTACAATTAAAATTAGAGCAAAAGATTTCAATGAAGAAGGTGAACTAGAATACCAAATTATTGACACAACTGTTGGACGTGTATTATTTAATGAAGTAGTCCCAGAAAACGCAGGATATTTTAACGAGGTTCTTACCAAGAAAAACCTTCGTGAAATTATTGGGAAAATCCTCAAAGTAACCAGTGTGCCTCAAACTGCAGAGTTTTTAGACAAGATTAAAAGCATGGGATATGGTTTTGCCTTTAAAGGAGGATTATCCTTCAGTTTGGGAGACATTATCATTCCACCACAAAAACAACCTTTGATCGAGGAAGCCAATAATCTAGTTGATGGAATTAAAGGTAATTATAATATGGGTCTGATTACAAATAACGAACGTTACAATCAAATCATTGATATTTGGACAAATACCAATTCGCGTCTTACCAATCTAGCAATGAAGAGAATTAGTGAAGACCAGCAAGGATTTAACTCTGTATACATGATGTTAGACTCCGGAGCTCGTGGATCTAAAGAACAAATTCGTCAGTTAACAGGAATGCGTGGTTTAATGGCTAAACCGAAGAAATCAACTTCTGGTGGTGGGGAAATTATTGAAAATCCAATTCTTTCTAACTTTAAGGAAGGTCTTTCGATTTTAGAATACTTTATTTCTACCCACGGTGCCCGAAAGGGACTTGCCGATACCGCTCTTAAAACTGCAGACGCAGGATACTTAACACGTCGATTGGTTGATGTATCTCAAGACGTAATTATTAATACAGTTGATTGTGGTACACTCAGGGGTATTGAAGTTAAGCCTTTGCGAAAAAATGAAGAAATTGTTGAACCTTTATCGGATCGAATCCGAGGAAGAGTTGCTTTGTTTGATATCATAAACCCTCTAGACGCTTCTGTCATTGTTGGCGCAGGTGAACAAATTTCAGACTTAATTGCTGATAGTATTGATCACCTTCCGATTGAATCAGTCGAAGTAAGATCACCATTGACATGTGAAGCAAAGAAAGGAATATGTTCTTCATGTTATGGTCGAAACCTTGCAACCGGTAAAATGGTTCAAAAAGGAGAAGCTGTAGGAGTTGTTGCGGCTCAGTCTATTGGAGAGCCAGGAACACAGTTAACCCTAAGAACCTTCCACGTTGGTGGGGTAGCAGGAGGTAGTTCTCAAGAAAATGAACTTCGTGTGAAATTTGATGGTTTTGCTGAAATTGAAGATCTTAAAACAGTAAATGGAACAGATGCTGAAGGAAACGAAATTAAAATTGTAATTTCCAGAACTTCCGAAATCAAATTGATTGACAAGAAAACAAAAGTTGTTTTGAGTACCAATAACATTCCATATGGATCAACTTTGATGATCAAAAACGGAGCCACAGTCAAAAAAGACCAATTAATTTGTAACTGGGATCCATTCAATGGAGTTATCGTTTCTGAGTTTTCAGGAAAAATTGTTTACGAAAACATCGAACAAGGAGTAACTTATCAAGTAGAAATTGATGAACAAACTGGTTTTCAGGAAAAAGTGATTTCTGAATCTAGAAACAAGAAAATCATACCAACCTTATTGATTCATGATAAAAAAGGAACCGTATTGCGTTCATACAACTTGCCAGTTGGTGCTCATATTATGGTCGATGAAAACGAAAAAATAGAGGAAGGAAAAATCTTAGTAAAAATTCCAAGAAAATCTGCTCGTTCTGGAGATATTACAGGAGGTTTACCTCGTGTGACCGAACTTTTTGAAGCTCGTAATCCTTCGAACCCTGCAGTAGTATCTGAAATCGATGGGGTAGTTTCTTTTGGTAAAATCAAAAGAGGTAATCGTGAGATTATAGTAGAGTCTAAATTTGGTGACATCAAGAAATACCTTGTAAAACTTTCAAGTCAAATTTTGGTTCAAGAAAATGACTATGTAAAAGCAGGTATGCCTTTATCCGACGGTTCAATTACTCCAGTAGATATATTAAAAATTAAAGGCCCTTCAGCTGTACAACAATATCTTGTAAACGAAGTACAAGAAGTATACCGATTACAAGGAGTGAAAATTAATGACAAACATTTTGAGGTAGTTGTTCGACAAATGATGCGTAAAGTTAAAATTAACGATCCAGGTGATACTATTTTCTTAGAAAATCAATTGATTCATAAATATGACTTTATAGCAGAAAATGATGAATTGTTCGGTAAGAAAGTCGTAGAAGATTCTGGTGATTCTGAAAATTTAAAAGAAGGACAACTGATAACTTCAAGAGATCTCCGTGATGAAAATTCAATTCTTAAACGTGAAGGGAAAGCATTAGTTATTGCACGTGACGCAGCATCTGCAACTGCAACCCCAGAACTTCAGGGGATTACTCGGGCTTCTCTTCAAACCAAATCATTTATCTCAGCAGCATCATTCCAAGAAACTACAAAAGTATTGAATGAAGCAGCAGTAAACGGTAAAGTAGATACTTTAGAAGGTCTTAAAGAGAATGTAATTGTTGGGCATAAAATTCCAGCGGGTACCGGTCTTAGAGAATACAATGACATCATTGTAGGATCAAAAGAAGAATATACAAGTTTGTTGATAAACAAAAACGAAGCTGAATTTGAAGTATAACATATGAGTGATTCAAAACAAGAAGAACAAAAGATCAATATTGAGTTGGACGAAACTACCGCAGAAGGAACTTATTCTAATCTAGCGATAATCAACCACTCAATATCTGAGTTTATTGTCGATTTTATTTCAATGATGCCTGGAGCTCCTAAAGCAAAGGTTAAGTCAAGAATTATTTTGACCCCACAACATGCTAAAAGATTACAAAAGGCATTGAGTGAAAATATTCAACGTTTTGAAAAAGCCAATGGAGAAATTCAATTTCAAGAACAGCCTCCTATTCCACTAAATTTTGGCCCTACCGGTGAAGCTTAAAAAAATCCCTGACTTTGAAGTCAGGGATTTTTTTTATCTTAGTTCAAAACAATAAAGCATGTCATTTCAATCATTTAAGAATTTTAAAGAATTCTATCCCTTCTATCTATCAGAACATAAAAACAAAACAAGTAGGGCATTACACTTTATAGGTACCTTCTTAGTTTTTGGAATTTTAATATATCTTATTCTTGCAGAAAAAGAAGCTCGTTTTTGGGTTGTATTGCCCCTAATCGGTTATGGTTTTGCTTGGTTAGGACATGCCTTTTTTGAAAAAAATAAACCCGCAACTTTTAAGTATCCGCTTTGGAGCCTTCGCGGAGATTTTACTTTGTTTTTTGATATTCTATTTGGGAAGCGTGGTTTTGATGCTTCACGTGATTAACTTCTTTTATGGCCTGCGAAGAGTTTTCTCCATTTTTCTTCCTCTAGCGAGTTCATCAATCAACTTATCCAAATAGCGAGTTTTTTTGTTAAAGCAGTAATAATTTTCTCAATTCTGTAGTCACAAATTACGCCTGTAATTAAATGGGTATTGTAATTAAACTTTGCATTTTTAAAAGAATTTTTCAAAGATTACTTTTTGTTTAATCAATTCTGATAAAGCGCTCTCATCATAATCGGTTAATCATTCAATTAGGGTATGTAGTTCTTTTTTTGTTTGTCCTTTTTTCTGAATTTTTTGATATAATGCAGATAAACAGATGCAAAAGTCATTTGTGTAATACGTTGATCATGGGCGGGAGAGGTGGTCATAAAATATTCGTTTTATGGTACAATATGAGCAAAATTTCTTGATAAGGGTCTTAGTTTTTAAGATCTTTGATGAGTTGAGTTGTTTCATTATCAAGATTTATTTATTCTTTGTTTATCAATAAGTTAATAAAAAAAATAATAGAAAAAACTTTAAAACTCCGAAGTCATATGAAAAGTAATGGAAGGGTATTTTTGTTGTGTCATTTGTAGGGAAAAACTAGAGTCTGCCAAAAATACCATTTGCCCCTGTTTATCCTGAGCTAAGAATTTTTGTTTTACTCTTTTAAAATCTAAAAATTCTTCATTTTTTTCATCTGATGCGTCCACCCAACAAGCTTTGAATACATTTAGGTTTTCATATGAGCATTTTGCCCCATATTCGTGCTCTAAACGGTATTGAATGACCTCAAACTGCAGCGCTCCAACTGTGCCAATTATTTTACGATTATTGATAGAAAGGGTAAAAAGCTGGGCAACTCCTTCATCCATCAATTGGTCAATGCCTTTGTTGAGTTGTTTTGCTTTCATTGGATCAGCATTATTGATGTACCTGAAATGTTCTGGAGAAAAACTCGGAATCCCTTTGAAGTGAATTTGTTCTCCCGAAGTTAAAGAATCTCCAATTTTGAAATTTCCAGTGTCATGAAGTCCAACAATGTCACCCGGATAAGAAACATCAACAATCTCTTTTCGTTCTGCAAAAAAAGTATTCGGACTGGAAAATTTTAGCTTTTTATTATTTCGAACATGTAGATAGGGTATGTTCCGCTCAAAAGTACCTGATACAATTTTAATGAAAGCTAGGCGATCTCTGTGATTAGGATCCATATTGGCGTGTATTTTAAAAACAAATCCACTAAAAGTTTTTTCATTTGGTTGAATTATTCTTTCCTCTGCCTTCTTTTCAAGAGGAGCTGGAGCAATATCAATAAAACAATCCAAAAGTTCTTGAACTCCAAAGTTGTTCAAAGCGGACCCAAAAAAAACAGGTTGTAGGGTACCTGCCAGATATTCTTCTTGGGAAAAGGGAGGATATACTCCAGCTACCAATTCCAATTCATCTTTTAGCGTTTGTAGGGAATTACTACCAATTAAATGCTCCAATTCTTTGTCTTCAAGAGAATTAAAAGAAACTGTATTCCCTTTAGTCTGTTTGTCTTCCTCTAAAAACAGCTTTGCATTTTTATTCCAAATATTATAAATTCCTTTAAAATCATAACCCATTCCTATTGGGTGTGATAAAGGAGTAACACGAAGCCCTAGTTTAGATTCAACTTCATCCAATAAATCAAAAGAATCTTTCCCTTCTCGATCCAATTTATTTATGAAAACAATCATGGGAATATTTCTCATTCGGCAAACTTCAACAAGTTTTTCGGTTTGTTCTTCAACACCTTTTGCAACATCAATTACCACAATAACACTATCTACAGCTGTTAAGGTTCTAAAAGTATCTTCAGCAAAATCTTTGTGCCCTGGAGTGTCTAAGATGTTAATTTTTTTGTTTTTATAAATAAAAGCAAGAACTGAAGTTGCAACCGAGATTCCTCTTTGGCGTTCGATTTCCATGAAATCACTGGTAGCACCTTTTTTTATTTTATTGGATTTAACTGCACCTGCTTCTTGGATTGCTCCTCCAAAAAGGAGAAGTTTTTCTGTAAGGGTAGTTTTTCCAGCATCGGGATGCGATATAATACCAAAGGTTCTTCTCTTTGCGATTTCTTCTAAAAACATCAAATTAATTTTGTTCAAAAATAACACTATAAATTGGAAGGGAGTTTCTTTTCAAAATAGGTTTTTGATAAATTAATAGGTAATTTTGAATCGCATGGAAGAAGAAAAAGTTATTCTAGTCACTCCAAAAGATGAACCTATTGGATTGATGCCAAAAATAGAAGCCCACGAGAAAGCGGTTTTGCATCGAGCGTTTTCAGTGTTTGTAATCAACAGTAAAAATGAGTTGATGCTTCAGCAACGGGCATTTGAAAAATATCATTCTCCTGGCTTATGGACCAACACTTGCTGTAGCCATCAGCGTTACCAAGAAGGAAATATAGAGGCTGGAACAAGAAGGTTGAAGGAAGAAATGGGCTTTGAAACCGATTTGGAATACTTGTTTAATTTTATTTATAAAGCACCATTTGATAATGGATTAACCGAACACGAATTAGATCACGTTATGTTGGGGAGATATGAAAATAAACCTAAAATCAATCCAAAAGAAGTTGCCTCTTGGAAATGGATGCATATTGATAAAATCTATGTTGATTTAATTAATAATACTGAAAACTATACCGCTTGGTTTGCAATTATTTTTGAACGTTTTTATAATCACTTAAAAGAGCAAATATGAATGTTACTGTAAGTAGAAAAGCCCATTTTAATGCTGCACATCGTTTGTACAGAAAAGATTGGTCTGATCAACAAAATCAACTCATTTTCGGCAAATGTTCAAACCCAAATTTCCATGGACATAACTATGAACTGATAGTAAGTGTTACTGGACCTATTGATTCACAAACTGGGTATGTTATCGATATGAAAGTTCTAAAAGATCACATTAAAACTCAGGTTGAAGATGTGTTTGATCATAAAAATCTAAATCTTGAAGTTCCGGAATTTATGGACACAATTCCGACAGCTGAAAATATAGTAGTTGTGATTTATGATAAGCTCAAAAAAATATTAAAACCCAATCAAAGTATGGAAGTTGTTCTATATGAAACTCCAAGAAACTTTGTGACTTATTCAGAAAAATTATGAGTCTAAAGGTAGGAGATCTAGTCCCTTCTTTTGAATTACTTGATCAGCATGGGATAAGCTTTAAAAGCGAAACCATATTGGGTAAAAAGCCAGTTGTTATTTATTTCTACCCCAAAAATGAAACTCCTAATTGTACTTCAGAAGCATGTAGTTTTAGAGATGATTACGAGGAGTTTGTTGAACTGGGTGCTGAGGTTATTGGTGTGAGTTCAGATGGAGTTAAAAGTCATCAGAAGTTTGCAAAAAGACATCGATTACCTTTTATATTACTATCCGATTACAAAAAAAAAGTACAACGTTTATTTAAATTACCTAAAATTCTATTTGGACTCTACCCTAAGCGTATTACTTTTGTGATAGATAAAGAAGGTAGAATCTCTTATGTTCACAATAGTCTCAGACCCGATAGTCATATAAAAAAAGCACTTGAAAAAATACAGTAACAAAAAAATAACTTTAAAAAATAATATTGGATTATGGCAAGTAAAAAGCAATTAAAAAAAGACATCAACAATAGCGTTGGTGCTTTGATAGAAGAAATCTACGTATGGGAATTGTTAAACCCTAAAGGAGATTTTAAGAAAAGCGAAAAATTAATTGACGAGGCAATTGCTTTATTTGATGAATTAATCATGAAAATTCATGACCATACAGAGGAAATCCCTGCAAAGAAATATTTTAATGGAATTGTTGAAGAATTGAATACAAAAACAGCTTCAATCTCAGAAAAGATGAGTAAACTGAAATAATTCAGTTTACTCAGCCTTCTCAACTTTTTCTTCTTCTTTCAAAGAAGAAAGATATTTTCCAAATGCTAACCCATAAACTGAGTTTTTTACTTTCTTAGACATTTTAATGTAAAGATCGTCTAAGAACTTTTTGTTGGCATCATTAACCTCGAAAAGACCAATATAAGCAGCAATTTCTTTGTCTGCATTATTATTGGCATAATTCAAAGCATATAGATAACGACGACGCAATAGACTTTTAGAAGCTTTTGTAAGTTTTTGTTCCTTTTCACTAGCAGTTAGTCCATCGTCTTTAATGTAGTCTTTGATGAGATTAAGATTCTGTTCATTAAACTTTCTAAGAACAGATTGGTATTCCTCAAACAATACTTGATTTTCAGAACCACTAATTTGGGCACTACTTTCAAAGGTTTTTAAGAGCGAATTGATTACTATCTCACCTTTTTCTGCAAAAAACAAAATTCGATCGTTGAGTGTATCTCCGTCTTCTTTTGCCAGATATAAATAATAAATTTCGGGAGATTCGATCTCAGTCTCTAATCTGAAATCACTGTTTTTTTGAATCTTGAAAGAATCAATATTGATAATTGTGCTGTCTTGTAATTTTTGAAGGTAAAGGGTTCCTTTTCTTAAGCCATCAATTTTACCCGTTACTTGCATCGATTTTTTATTGGGCGAACCACATGAAATTAAAAGGCTTAGAACGAAAATAGTACAAAAGAATCTCATAAAGTATAATATTATTTATTGAACCAGTAGGTTAACTTAAAAGTTAAACTTCTGACCTTAGGTGCAAAAGTATCAGTTACAAAGTAATTATCATTATAAACAAGATAAAAATCTGATAAAGGGCTGAATCTCCATTGCAACCTTGAATTAATTCCAAAAATCTCAGATTGAGAACTGAATTGGAAGAAAGTCCCCCAAAAAATCGTTTTAGTGAAGGTAATATCAACTTTAGGACCGATGAGAATAAGATTTGCAGAGGGGTAGGGATCGGGAAGTTTTATTTGATCGTAGTTTAAACGCATACTCGCTGTGAAATAAGGTTGTAATCGGTAGTTTATTTGTGAAGACAAAGAAAACTTTGTTCCATTAAAAAAATCCCCATAGCTACTTTTTATGTTGTAATTAACAATTTTACTTCTATCCGATTGAAACGATAATTCAACATCATCATAATCATATCCAGTTCCTCCTTCCAAATAAACATTTGAGTCACTTCGCGTAGGATCAAAATCATTTATTAAATATGTATAACGATTGCTGTAGCGGAATTCTAACTTGGCCTGATTTAAAAATGAAACTTCAACACTAGACCATAATCCACGATCTGTGGTGAGATAATCGTCTTTGGGACGACCTACATAATAGAAGGTTTGTGATAAATTTATGGATCTCAATGTTTTTGATTTCAACCAGATGCGGTAGGTGTACCGAAGGTAATTTTTTAAAATACCAGTTCTTCTTATGAACCCTAAATCCGACTGATAATTTTCCCCAATTCGAGTTCCTCCATAAGATACTGAGTGTACTTTTGCATTATAATTAAAGCGAATCCCAGAGGCATATGTATCTTGTTTTTGATCGGGGCTGAACGAATGGTGAAAGAAAGTTCTGCCAGTCCAGCGATTACTTTTTGAAGCCAAGTTGAAGTCTAATCCTATAACTCTATTGAACTTATCTTGGGAATGATCAAATTTGGGATTTCCACTTGTTTGACGGTTCACAAAAATAAAACTCAAATTAGATCGATCTAAAACCTGCTGTTGTAATGTAAATACAGTGTTGTTGTTTGAAGCTATTTGATTTGAAGGATCTTGATCAGTTTGCATGTTTAGAAAGCCCAATCGTAAATTATTGTTGATTTTTCCACTCAACCTAACACCAGCAATGATTTTGTTTTCAAAAGTTGTACCTGTGGTATCCTTTGCTACTCCTATTCTTCTTGAGAAGAAAGGTTGTGCCTCTCTACTGTCTCCAAAGTTTACAAACAAATCGCTGTTCTGAATAAAAAACTGACGCTTTTCGGGTAGAGTTACTTCAAATCGAGATAAGTTGATTATTTGATCGTCTACCTCAACTTGTGAAAAATCTGGATTAAATGTTAAATCCAAATTCATGCCACTTCCAATGGATACCTTAGCATCACCCCCATAATTGAAGTTATTTATTTGTTGGTTTGCATCGAAGTCTTTTTGAATAGCCCCACCAACATAAGGAATAAGAGCAATCATTTTTTTTGATTTCTTCAAAGGCTTTTCAAAATTAACTACACCCATGTATGCTAATCCAGCAATAGTTTGATTTTGAGGAATATTAGCCCAAGTAGACCACTGTCTAGTAAATGTATCATGGCGATAAACATTAACCCTCCATTGTGTAGATCCTTCTGGATATTGTATGGACTTCAAAGGGATTTTTATTTCAGAAACTGTAAACCCATTTTGTTGACTGGCTTTTGTTTCCCATTTAACGTCCCAGCTATTATTGTAGTCTTTTTCATAATTATTTCCCCCGTTTGAAATCAAAGACTCTCTTTTAACACCCAACGGATTGGTACCAAACATAAATCCATTGGTTCCGTCCATAAAAGTATCTAAAATTAAGGTTACATTATCGTTTCCAGCACCGGAGTAATCTCTTCTCAAAGAAGGAACTATGTATTCGGAAGATTCCGAATAAGAGGTGATAAGAACATATAAATTTTCATCATCAACTAAAAATTTTGCTGTTGTACGTTGGTCCGCTTTAAGGCTGTCGGTTGGGAACCACTGCCAAAAATCTGAAATTTCGTTTGTAGTTTCCCATGACTTCTCTTTTCCAAAACCATCTATTTCTATGGTTTCATTTGTATATTTCACATCAGCAGTTCTAGTCTCTTGAGCAATTGAAAGAGTGGTAAAAGCAACTATAAAAGAAAGGGCGATAAGATCTTTAATGGCAGTAAATTTATGAAGTGATTTTGGTTTTGCTAAACTTACAATTCATTTAGACTAAATATTTGAGTTATGGTTTAATTTAATGTATGTAAAAAAAACATTTTCTTCTTTATGACATTCAAAATTACTGATAATTTGTCTTTTTGTGGTTGATTTTTTTTGAATTGATTTATGATTTACTAATGTTTATTTTAAACCATTATTTTCCGAAAGGTCAAATTGATTCGTGGACCTATTTGTTTTTGAGTTTTTGCGATTTGATGTTGCCAGTGGTGCTGCATTTCTCCACCCATGATTAACAGACTTCCATGAGCAAGTTTAATTTTATGTCTTTCTTGTTTATTTTTTTTGTGTCTTAGATGAAAAAATCTTTCAGCACCTAAACTAACCGAGGCTATGATTGGATTTCTCCCTAATTCTTTTTCATCATCAGAATGCCACCCGTTACTGTCCTTACCATTTCTGTATTTATTGAGTAAAACGCTTGTGAATTCGTGTTGCTCTAAAGTTTTTAATTTAGTAAGTATATCGAGTAATGTGGGAGACATCGGTTCGGATTTCATGGTAATTCCAGAATATTTGTAGGTTTGATTGTTTATACTGTGAAGAGAAGTTAATCTAGGCTGGAGATATTTCTTCCCAAAAACAGTAATGGGATCATGTTTCCAAGGGATTTCATTATTCAAATTATTGAACAATAGATCTGCTTCTATTTTTGACCAAAAACTTGAAATATAGTAAAGTTCAGCATCGGGAAGTTTTGGTTTCCAAATTTGAACATTATCTGAGAATAGATCAAGCATAATCAAAAGTACATTTATTTTTTTTCTTTAAATTTATATGGATTAAATTGCTTCGCAAGAAACTTGTTTTGATGTATTTACACCAACTGTTTATTTTTTCATAAACCTTTGTTTAATTATCTTTAAGAAAAATACAACTTTATTCTTAAAAATAATGTAATATGAACGTACGTACAGGCTTTGTTTTTTTTTCTATTCTGATTCTTATTTTAACCGCTTTAATAAACCTCATATGGGAGCCCGTCAAATGGACTTTAATCTTTACTATTCCATTAATTTTAATTGGCTTTTATGACCT
>Ga0233438_10001248_pt1 | contig 28438 bp, 24 predicted proteins | sample SI_123_September_FD_182720 | JGI IMG/M metagenome (GOLD analysis project Ga0233438, IMG submission 182720) | Seawater microbial communities from Saanich Inlet, British Columbia, Canada - SI_123_September2016_10_MG | ecosystem: Environmental > Aquatic > Marine > Inlet | place: Canada: British...
GATGAAGGTTATAAAAACTCACATTTTGAACCTATTATACCTTCTAAGAGAAGAAGAAATTGCTATCGCATTGATGAAGAGCAAATGAATATTGAAGTGACTCGAGGGCGTTCAGAAATTTATGATGTACTTACCCACCTTACTTTTTTATTTATTGAATCTCATAAAATAATGTCTCAGGTTCTTATAAACGACGGCAAAGACGTAAACAGGGATTGGAAAAAGCTAGAATCCGCGGCTCTAAAAAAAGGAAAACTAAGTAAAAAAGATAAAGAAATTGCCTTAACCCATACAGCCAATTTTTTAGGAAGAACTTTTGAAGAGGTTAGTGACGCTTATCCGAATTTTGCTACTAAAACAGATCAAAATCGTTTTTTAAAAATCATCTACTATTTAGGAAAATTGGCTATCAATGAAGTGACAACATCTAAAAAACGAATTATCACTTTTAGTCCTGTTTTAAGAGAGCGTTTAGGGCAACACATTCACGGTGAAATCTGGGCTTCTGGGATTAAGAAAAAATTGGATGAAATCAATCTTTTAGAACGACCAATTCATATTATAAGCGCAAACATGCACAGTGTTATGAATACAATCTATAGTCCTTTTGCTTTAACAGCTGAACATGAAAAATATTCAGCTATGGAGATTTATGAAATGTTGAGTGACTCAAAGAACACATTGCTTCGTAAAAAAGTTATGAAATACGCTGCTCAAAATGGACTAATTTATATCAAAGACAATAGTGGCACCAATATTAACGTTCAAATTATAGACACAGCTAAATTACCAAACACTTTGACTAATAGCGCTATCGATGCCATGCCAGTACTAATTGTTATGGACTACGCTTTTGGTGAACAGGCCTTTGAAACTCTTGATGAATTATTAAAACCTTATAAAAAATCAAAGAAAATTATAAATTTTTTAGATGTTAAGTCGGTATCAATTATGGGTAAAGCAGGTATTCTAGAAGGAGGCAAAGGAGATATTATGCTTCCTTCTGCCCACGTTTTTGAGGGAACTGCTGACAACTACCCTTTTAAAAATATGCTTAAGAAATCTCATTTTGAAGGAGAAGAAATAAAGGTTTGTAAAGGAGCAATGATTACTGTTTTAGGAACTTCGCTTCAAAACAAAGATATTTTAAAATTTTTTAAAAACTCCACCTGGAACGTAGTAGGTCTTGAAATGGAAGGTGCACACTATCAGAAAGCAATTCAATCCGCTTCTAAAATACGTCGCAGTATTAGCTCAAAAGTAAAGGTTCAGTATGCGTATTACGCATCAGATAATCCCTTAGAAACAGGGGGTACTCTTGCTTCAGGAGGACTTGGAACTTCTGGAATTAAACCGACGTACTTGATAACAGAAAAAATGTTAAATCAAATTTTAGTTTAGAGAAATATTGAAAAACAAAATATTAATAACAGGAGGTGCCGGATTCATAGGGTCTAATTACGTAGAATTAGTAATTTCTAATTCAGAAGATGAAGTATTTATATTAGACAATTTAACCTATGCTGGGAATTTAAAAAATTTAAAATCGGTTTCCCACTTACCTAATTATAACTTTATTAAAGGAGATATTTGTAATAAAATATTAATCGATAATCTTTTTAAAGAGAATCGATTTAATAAAGTAATACATTTTGCTGCTGAGTCTCATGTAGATAATTCCATTACTGGCCCATCTGCATTTATTCAAACAAATATAGTTGGGACTTTTAATTTGGTTCATAGTGCTTACTGTTTGTGGATGGATGGTCCAAATCAATTAAAAAAAGACTTTAAAGACGCACGATTTTTACATGTTTCAACGGATGAGGTATATGGAACTTTAGGGGAGACGGGTTTATTTACAGAAACTACAGCATATGCTCCAAACAGCCCATATAGTGCCTCTAAGGCTTCTTCAGACTTTATTATAAGAAGTTATTTTCATACGTATGGCGTTCCAGTTGTTACTACCAACTGCTCAAATAATTATGGTGCTCGCCAACATAAAGAAAAATTGATACCAACAATTATAAGGAAAGCTTTGTCAGGTCAAGAAATTCCTATTTACGGTAACGGTAAAAATATTCGCGATTGGATTTACGTAAACGACCATTGTAAAGGAATTAAACTAGTTTTAGATAATGGAAAGTTAGGTGAAACATACAACATAGGAGGAAGGAATGAACGTGAAAATTTATATATTGCACATACTATTTGTGATTTATTAGATAAATTAGTACCCAACAAAACACCTTACAGGGATCTAATGAATTTTGTTCAAGACCGAGCGGGGCATGATTTTAGATATGCTATAGATGCTGATAAAATTGAAAATGAATTAGGATGGGAAGCTGAGGAAAACTTTGAAAGTGGTATTTTAAAAACAATTGAATGGTATTTAAATAATAAAGACCAATTATGAAAGGAATCATTTTAGCAGGAGGGTCTGGAACAAGATTGCATCCAATCACTTTAGCAATTAGTAAGCAATTAATGCCAGTTTACGATAAGCCAATGATATATTATCCTTTATCAACTCTAATGTATGCTGGAATAAAAGAAATATTAATCATTTCAACTCCACAAGATTTACCATTATTTAAAAAACTTTTAGGAGATGGTAAAACCTTTGGGTGTGAATTTACTTATGCGATTCAAGATCAACCCAACGGATTAGCTGAAGCATTTATTATAGGTAAAGATTTTATAGGTGAAGAAAAAGTGGCTTTAATACTTGGAGATAATATATTTTACGGATCAGGATTGAAGGAGTTATTACAATCTAATAGCGATCCAGATGGAGGAATTATTTACGCGTACCATGTTCAGGATCCTGAACGATACGGTGTAGTTGAGTTTGATGATCAAGGAAAGGCTTTAACAATAGAAGAAAAACCTACAAATCCAAAATCTAATTTTGCGGTTCCGGGTATTTATTTCTACGATAATAGCGTAGTAGCTATTGCAGCAAATATGAAGCCGAGTGATCGAGGAGAGTTAGAAATCACAGATATAAATAACGAATATCTTAATCTAGGTAAACTTAACGTTAGTATACTTGATAAGGGAACAGCTTGGTTAGACACAGGTACTTTTGCGTCTTTAATGCAGGCGTCTCAATTTGTGGAGGTAATTGAAGAAAGACAAGGTCTTAAAATTGGAAGTATTGAGCAAGCAGCTTACGATATGGGGTTTATTACCAAGGAACAATTAGATAAATTAATAAAGCCATTGTTAAAAAGTGGCTATGCTAAGCATTTATTATAAAAAATGATCAAGTGAAGATTGAACAAACTCCTTTAAAAGGTTCTTTTATATTAACTCCAACCGTTTTTAACGATGAGCGCGGTTCTTTTTATGAAACTTTCAATGAAGTTTTGTTTGAAAAAGTTTCAGGACAAAAAGTAAATTTTGTGCAAGACAATCAATCCACTTCTAGGTTCGGTGTTTTAAGAGGAATGCACTATCAGGTTGGAAAGATGGCTCAAGCAAAGTTGGTAAGAGTTATAGAAGGAAGAATTTTAGATGTTGTTATTGATATGAGAAAAGAATCTGAAACTTTTGGCAAGCATTTTTCCATAATTTTAGATGATATTTCTCAGAAACAATTGTTTGTTCCTCGCGGCCTTGCACACGGATTTATCACATTATCTCCAACTTCTAAATTTGCTTATAAATGCGATAATTTTTATGATAAAAATTCAGAGAGAGGAATCATATATAACGACGCAACTCTTCAACTGGATTGGCATCTCCCAAATGATAAATTTATCATATCAGAAAAAGATTTAAAACTTCCTTCTTTTTTAGAAGCAATAGCAAAATGAAAATACTTATTACAGGCGCAAACGGACAGTTGGGAAAATGTATTAAGGACGTATCAATTAATTATCCTGAGTATGATTTTTTATTTACTGGTAAAGAAGAACTAGATATAACTTCTGAGGATTCTATTTCTAATTTATTTAGTACTCAGCGTTTTGATTATTGTATTAATGCCGCTGCCTATACTCATGTAGAAAAAGCAGAAACAAACAAAAAACAAGCATTTTTAGTAAATGCGAAAGGAGCAAAATATTTAGCAAAACAGTGCAACAATAATAACACCGTTCTTTTACAAATTTCCACCGATTATGTTTTTGATGGAAAAAAAAGAACTCCATATACGGAAGAAGACCAAACAAATCCAATCAATGTATACGGGGCCTCTAAATTAGAAGGAGAAAGGTTAGTTAAGGAATTTAGTGAAAAATATTATATTGTTAGAACCTCATGGCTTTACTCAAATTATGGCCATAATTTTTATAATTCAATTACAAGATTTGCAAAAGAAGGAAGAGATTTAAAAATCACAACTGAACAAACAGGAACCCCTACAAATGCCCTAGATTTATCGAAAGCTATCTTAAAAATAATAAGTTTTAATAGTAATAACTTTGGTGTTTATCATGTAAGTAATACCGGGAAATCAACCTGGTATGATTTTGCAAAGGCTATATTGAAAAATACTGAGCAGATTAGTACATCAAAACTTGTAAAGGTCAATTATTTCAGTACATTTGCAGCAAGACCAAATTTTAGTGTGTTAAATACAGAAAAATTTACCAATGAATTTGGTTTTTTATTACCCCCTTGGAAAAAAAGTTTAAAAAAAATAATTTCCAAATGAAATATTTTTTAATAGCATTTTTAGGCACATTTTTTTTAAGCTGCACTGAGTCAGAAAGAAAAATACAACAATCCTTTTATGTTGCAGGGCATGCATATGGGAAACCTGCCCCAACTGGGAAAAAAGAGCTTTATCCTCCATTTAAAGAAAAGTTTCCCTTTTTAAACAGTAAAAATTTATCTTTTGGTGTCTTGCTTGGCGATGTTGTTAGGTATCCGAGTAGTTGGCCTAATGTTCTCAAAGAATTAGACGATTTAGCAATGCCCTATTATATTGCAAGAGGGAATCATGACGGGCCATTGGATGAATTTGAAACTATGTTTGGAAAATCATACAATAAATTTGTTCATGATAATAATTTATTCATAATATTAGATCCAAATATTGATCAATGGAATATTTCAGGAGATCAACTCGATTTTTTAAAAGAATCTTTACAAAACGAGGGTCAAGTCGCTGATCATATCTTTATATTTATGCATCAATTAATTTGGTGGTCTAAAGATAAATTTTCAGAACCAAAACCAAATTGGCAACAAAACAGAGCGGAAACACCCAATTATTGGTCTACAATACAGCCTATTCTTAAGGATATTGGAACAGAAGTGTATTTATTTGCAGGGGATGTAGGTGCCTTTTCTAAAGAATACAAAAAGAGAGATCATATAATAGAATATGCATATTTTAAAGAAAACAACATTACTTATGTAGCTACAGGAATGGGTGGTGGTGTTAGAGACAATATAGTAATTGTAGATATTTACCAGGATAAATCTGTGAAATTAAATTTAATTCATTTAAATGGAGATGATATCAATTCTTTAGGTAAATTAAAGCAATAAAGCGAATGACAGTTTTAAATATCAATAATCGGAAAAAAATATTTACCGTAATTTTTTTTGTTATAATAAGTTTATTTTTTTTGTATAAAGGTAACTTTTCGGAAAGCAACCTTTCTGAGATCAATCCTTTTTTAAAAGAAATGCCCCAGAAATATAGTGGCTTACTTAAAGACGCTAAAAAAATTAATAATAGTTATTTAGGAACTATTTATGAGGATGGCGTTACTAAAGAGCTTTTAATTTTTAAGGAATTCCCCACAATAGACGAGCAAGAAACTGACTTTAATATTCAATTATTTTACACCACAAGCGAACAACCTGTGGACACTAAAAAATTAGAACTTACCAATACTAATAAAGCTATATTATATAATTATAATAACGTAGATTATGGTGTTTTTATTAAAGAATTACCTCAAGTAAATTTAAAAAAAATTGATGTTACTATACGTAAATACAGAACAGCAAGAACCGATTGGAATACTACTTTAAATAACCACACCAGCAAAGACGAGAAAAGTTTAATTTACAAAGACAATAATTATTCAAGTTTTTCTATTCCAAACCCCTACACTTATTATTACAAAAAAAGTCTTGATGCAAAAAATATAAAACATTTGCCTTACTCATATAGCTTAAAAAATGACAGTCTTTTTCAAACTTTACAAAGCATAGAGTTTTACATCAAGGAAAACAATGTTAGTATTGCTGCCGTGACTGATTCAAATTTGTTTTGGAGGGCTATGAATGAAGATCGTGTCTCCTTAATTTCTTCTAGTCTTACTTTTTTAGAGCCTGGAGCGAAGCAATCGAAAATTGCTTTGCTCAAAAAAAATAATATTGATTCCATTTTTGATATTAGTAAATTAATCGATTATTTTATTTTAAAAAATATTTTTACTGGCGGTTGTAATAATATATTGCATTTTGTTTTAAATAAAGAAACAGGTCTATTAGAGCCCTTTTACGTGGATTCAAATTGTCTCGGAGAAATGGCTAAAATTGTAAATGCACCAAAATTAAAAACTTCTTCTTTTGTAAAAGGCTATATTAGAGCTATTGACAGTTTGAGTCGAGAATTTTTATCCATTACTAATGAAGAAACTTATAAGAAAGAACTGGCTTTAATTAATTCATATTATCCAAATAAAATATATGATTACAAGACTCTCTTGGTTAATCAAAATTTATTATCTAACAGTTTGTTTTCTTATTTAATAATTACCGCTGAGTTTATTTCAATAACAGATAAAAACTTGAGATTATCCATTCAGAACGTTTCCGAGTTTCCATTAGAAATAAAAGGTCTCAATTTTAAAGCTTCGAAGCGAATATCAAGTTTGAGTCCTGTTGAAGAACTTTCCGATGGTCAGAAGAAAATAATAGACATACCTCTTCCAAGAAGTTTTGAAAATTTATTTGTTCATAAAAAATCAAAAACAACAGGGTTTAAATTAACAAAAGATATTTACGACTTAAGAGTGGTTTTTTCGTTTATCGGCCTTGATTCAATTCATAAAGTATCAATAGCACCTTATATTGCTTCAGAAGTTACAGAAGATGATTTGTTTAGGATCTCGCCAACTATTAATTTAAACAAAGAATTAGTTGTAGATCAAAAGAAAAAAGAGATTACTTTTTTAGACTCTACAATTATAGATAAACCGTTAATTATCCCATCAGGATATGTTTTAAAGGCAAACCCAGGAACAAAAATTAATATTCTTTCTGGAGGAAAAATCATTTCTAATTCGCCGTTAAAATTTATTGGCACCAAAGAAGCACCTATAGAAATTCATTCCTCAGATAAAAAAGGTCAAGGAATATTGATTTTAGCAGAAAAAAGAAATTCTTATTTAAAACATGTGTCGATCAATCATTTAACTAACCCGACTCATGGTAATTGGACAGTAACAGGTGCTATAACTTTTTATGAATCTCCTGTGAAATTAGAATATGTATCGATATCGAACAATAGATCTGAAGATGCATTAAATATTGTTCGGACAAATTTTTTTATAAGTCACTGTACTCTACAAAACACTCAGTCAGATGCTTTTGATGGAGACTTTGTAGATGGGATTGTAAAAGACAGTAATTTTATAAATTTAGGAAATGATGCTATAGATGTTTCTGGTTCAGATATTACAATAACAAATGTAACCATAAACAAAGCAAGTGATAAAGGTTTAAGTGCTGGCGAAAACAGTAAAATGACAATAAATAACGTTACCATAGAAAATAGTGAGATCGCTCTTGCTGGAAAAGATTTATCTCTTGTTGAAGGAAAAAACCTAACCATTAGGAACAATAAACTTGCATTTACTGCCTTTAAAAAAAAGCCGGAGTTTGGACCTTCACATATAAAACTTACTGAAGTAAAGTTAGAGAGTGTTGAGACCATTCATCTAATAGAAAATAAATCATCTCTTTATTTTAATGGAAAAGAGGCCACAACTATAAAAAATGTAAAAAGCAAAATGTACGGTGTAGAATTTGGAAAAAGCAGTAAATAGACTAGAGATGTTTAACAAAAATATGACAGATAAAGCTTTAAAAAAAAATGAAATTATTCATTTTATAAATCCGAAGCATAATTATAGGTACGAACGAAAATTTACGGTTCCGGATAATTATAAAACAAGTAGAATCGTAACAACAGTCAAGAAAAATAAATATTTATTTAGGGAGGTTTACCATCAAAGACAGGTTAATAATATTTATTTTGACACCGCAGGATATAATGATTATTTTGATAATGTCTTAGGAGTCTCTGAAAGAAAGAAAATTAGAATACGTTGGTACGGGGAAACTTTTGGAATGATTAAAAACCCAGTATTAGAAATTAAAATTAAAAAAGGATTGGTGGGAGACAAATGGTCGTACCAACTAACTCCTTTTAAATTAGATAATAACTTTACATCGGCTGGAATTCAAAAAACTTTTAAAGAGTCTGACATACCACTACCTATATTAGAGTCTACAAAATTAGTAATACCCTCTCTACTTAACTCATATTCTAGAAAATATTATTTATCAGCTAATAATAAATTTAGAATTACAGTAGATTTCAATTTAGTATACTACAAAATTGATAAAATGTTTAATAACTTTAATTTTGTGCCAGTTAAAGATGGAAATAAAATTGTTGAATTAAAATACAATATTGAAGACGATAAATGTGCTCAACAAATTTCTACACAATTTCCCTTCAGAATAAATAAAAATTCAAAATATGTAAATGGCGTAAATACTATAAAACAATTCCCACAATAATAAAAAAAATATGATAACATTACAGAACAACTCGAAAACCTTTTTAAATGAACTAGCCAATCAATTTTCTATTGGTGACACTTCATCAACAGAATTTTTAATAAATATTTTTATTACTATAATCCTTTCATATGTATTAGGCCTTATATATGCAAAACATGGAAGCTCTTTATCCAATCGAAAAAAATTAAAACAAACTTTTGTTTTAATGGCTGTAACAGTAATGATTGTAATTACAATAGTAAAATCCTCACTCGCTTTATCGTTAGGATTGGTTGGAGCGCTATCTATTGTTAGGTTTAGAACTGCAATAAAAGAACCTGAAGAATTAGTTTATTTCTTTATAGCGATAGCTATTGGACTTGGAATGGGAGCTAATCAACGCCTTTTGACTTTAGTGGGAGTAGCAATTATTGCTATGTATATAATAATTCAAAACATAAATTCTGAAAAACAAGAAGTTTTGCAAAATTTAATAGTGACGGTTTCTAACACTTCAAATTCGGAGCTTAACGAAAAAGAGATTATTGGTGTCTTGAAAAAATATTGCTCAAGAATAGATTTGCGCCGATTAGATGAGGCAAATTCGACAACAGAACTTTCCTTTAGTGCGGAGTTTAAAAGCTTAGAAAACATTCTAGAAGCAAAAACTGAATTAAAAAAGGTTGGCAGCATTCAATTTAGTTTTATAGAAGCTTACTAAATGAAAGTTAAATCTTCAAATTCAGCCAGTTATATACTGATATCTAGCTTAATCTTAATGATTTCTATTTTAATATTTTATGGAAATCCTCCTGTATATCAAACAACAAATATTGATAAAGATGAGGCAGAGTATTTTTCAGTACCACAAACAACAACCTTGAATTTTATTGAAATCAACTTATCTGAAAAAAATTATAATAAATTAAAAAAATACAGAGATAAAGCACTAAGTGTAGGCGTTATTAGCGCAAAAGAGAAAAAATATGTATCGGCAACCTTAAGATATAACGGTAAAAAGCATAAAGCAGATATTCGCTTGAAAGGTGATTGGATAGATCATTTAATAGGAGATAAATGGTCTTTTAGAATAAAACTAAAGGGAGATAAAACAATTCAGGGGATGAAAAAATTTTCTATACATCATCCAATCACAAGAGGATATATCAACGAATGGGTTTATCAAAAAACTAATAAAAAAGAAGGTCTAATAGGGCTGCGTTATGGTTTCGTAGAAGGAGCAATTAATATTAAAAAAGATGATAAATCTGGCTATATTAAAAAGAATTTAGGTGTTTACGCTATTGAAGAAACTTTTGACAAACGCTTGTTAGAAAATAATAAACGAAAGGAAAGCGTTATCCTTAAATTTTCAGAAGAAAACTGGTGGAGTGATGTAAAGAAAAGAATTACCGTTGGCGAAAAGTTCGGTTTAAGATGGGATAAATTTAAATCAAAAAAAGAAGGCCCATGGAAATATCCTGTAAGAGTTTTTTCAGAATCAAAAGTATTGGAAGACTCATTATTATCCAGTTATTTTGATTTAAGTAAGAATATTTTAGAAGGATTTAGGAAAAATAATTATCGTATAAGCCAAGTATTTAACACAAAACAATTAGCAATGCATAACGCACTATCTAATTTATTTGGAGCTTTTCATGGTGGTTACATAATTAATCTTAGGTTTTATTACAACCCAATAACTTCAAAATTAGAGCCTATATCATTTGATGGTAACTCTGGACAAGAAATTGATAAATACCATCATTTCCTTTTTGCCAACAAAAAAAGAGACACCCTATATTTTCAAGAATTAATTAAGGCATTAGAAAAAGTATCAAAAAAAGACTATTTAAACGCGATCTTAAGAAGTAATAAAAAAGAAACAAATTATTTTAACCTTCTACTAAAAAAAGAATTTGATTCAAAAAATCTAAATATAAGCAAGTCTATACTTAGCAAGAACCAAGAGGTCCTAAGAAAAGAAATAGCAAAATTAAAATTATTATTTCCAATACTTAGCGCTTCAAATAATGAGACCATAAACATAAAGCCAAGTAACTATTCCAAATGGAAACTTTCAAATATAGACCTATTGCCTTCAACAAAAACCTACAAAGGAGATACTATTTTTAATTTGAAAAGGATAGATACTTCTCGTATTTCATATGGCATCACAAAATATGAAAACATTGATTTAGCTCAAGACTACGCTACAAGTTTTATTGTAAAGGCCTCAAAAAATAGTCATTTATTTGCCATACGAATTCAAGGTGAATATCCTAGCAGAGTAGATGCTGTTTTTGATGTTTTAAAAGGAACTGTCAAGGGAGTTGAAAATACAGAAGGCTTTAATGATGGCTCAGCAACTATAAAAAAACTATCAGACGGATGGTATCAGTGCTCTTTAAAAGTAAAGCCAAAAACAAATTCTTTTAAAGTAATTATTGGAATAGCAAATCCAAATTCGACAACTCTTTACTGGGAATCAAAATCAGAAATTAATAACGCTGTTTTTATTGCTCTTTAAAATAATATAATCAGATAGAATGGTAACGCAACCAATTCAACTATATTTTATCTTAATTATGGTGTAAAAGTTATATTTTTGCAGAAAGTAGTTTAATAACAATTTTAATAGACACAATCACTAACAACTAAAAAGCATTAATTATGTCACAAACCAATGCAGATGAAATAGACTTAGGATTAATATTTAGTAAAATTAAAAATAGTTTTAACAACTTGTTAATACGTCTATATTATGGTATTCAGTTTTTAATTAAGAATTGGTGGGTAATTGGAATAATTCTAATATTAGGTATTGCCTCAGGTTACCTTTATGAAAAATATAATAAGTCAGGAAAAATAACAACAATCATTATTCAAACGAACTTTAAAAGCACAAGCTATGTTTACAGTGCGTTAAATTTATTAAGTTATAAATTAGATGACTCTGATTATTTGGACCAAATAGGATTTAATCCTGAGGGATTAATTACGAAGATAGAAATAAAGCCTATTGTTAATATTATTGAACTCCTTGAGAAAACAATGTACAAATATCAGGCTATGGAGCCCTTATTAGAAAAAGCAGATTTTGAGGATGAACTCTTGACATCAGAAGTTTTTTTTACAGATTATAAATACCATAAAATATTTTTGAGTACCACGAGTGAAGCTGATGATGAGGTGATTCAAAAATTGATGGACTACCTGAACAGTAGTTCAAAGTACAATAAGATAAAAGCTGTTGCTGTTGAGGAAGCTAAAGATCAAATTATTGAGATTAATAAAACCGTTCAAGGTATTAATGATATTATGAATTCAATTTCCCAGAGCCCTTCGTTTAATTCGAGGCCTGAAAACATATATATTTATACAGGGAATGATATTGATATGGCTCTATTAGTGGAGAATAAAACTAAAATTCTTAGAAATAGAGAAAGAATAAGAACAGAGATTATTAAGTATGATGATATAGTTACTGTTATGAACAATCCTTCACTGCATGATAAGGATAAATTATTGCCTTTAGAGCAGAATACTATACCGCTTTATTTTATAGTAGCTTTTTTAATGTACTCTTATTTAAAATATCAATACAAGAAAGTTAAAAAATTAGCTGATAGTAAAAATTCTGAATTATAAAATTAAGAAAATCCTAAGATAGTTTTGAAAACCTCTTCTTTCTATAATAAGTTTACACTAGAAAAGGTAATTGCTTTGCTTTTTTTTTTAGGAGTTTTTTTTATACCGTTTAGCTCTTTTGAAGGGTTATCATTTTTAGGAGAGTTCAAAAAAGAAGCTAGTTTTTTCTTTTTTATTATAGTATTTTTTCTTCTTTTAATAGCTGTTTTCTTTTCTCAAAAAATTAGAATCCCTTTTAAAAATCCACTCTTTTCATTATTGTTGATTATAGTGTTGTGGTTTTTTATTTCGACATTACTAAATACTCATAATATAATTCATTATAATTTTAAGTATACCTCTGGAGTTAATAGATTTATAAGGCAATATGCTGTTTTGATTTTGTCATCTGTGATTCTATTAGTGTCTTATTATAATGTAATGAGCAGGTATACTAACAGTGAGATATTTAATAAAATTAGAAAGGTGTTTTTAGCTTCTTTGTTGGTGGTTTTTACCTATGGTTTTTTTGAAATATTAATAGTTTATTTTAATATTAATGCTTTAAGAAGCACTTTGCTTTTATTTGATTATTTCCCTTTTACAAATGTATATGTTGATCCAAATGGAGAAAGAATTTCCTCTGTAACTTATGAGCCTCCGGCACTAGCAACATACCTACTAACTATTTCTGGATGGATGTTTAGCTACATTATTACTGAAAAAGGAGTAAAGAGGTTTATTCCGTCATTAATGATATTGATTTTAGCTTTATTTTCTGGGTCAAGAGCTGGTTTAGTAATTATTGGAGCCCAAGTTTTAGTATTTCTACTATTATTATATAAAAATAAGAAAAACCATCAGTTATTATTAAGATTGGCAACAGGTTTTGCCTTTATAACTCTAATAATTGGAATAATAAAAGGCCCTGAAATTGTTAATTATTTAAAAGAAAAAATTACTTCATTCAAAATAAACGACAATAACCACGCTGTTTCAAATAAATCTAGATTCGGAATACAATATGCATTATTTCAAGTTTTTTTAGATAATCCTGTTTCTGGGGTAGGTTATGGCCAACAAACTTACGAAATGATTAAAAATCTTCCTCCTTGGTCTACCTATAATAATTGGGAGTTTAAAATTAAATATCTAAATCCGGAACATCCAAATTTTCCTCCTGGATACAATTTATTTATAAGAATTTTGGCAGAAACTGGAATCGTTGGATTTATTTTATTTACTAATTGGATTTTGTATATTTTGTACACCTGTTTTAGACTTTTTAAATTAAAAAATCAAGATTCAATCTTTGCTATGGTTTTACTTATATCAATGATTGGTTTTATAATGAATTGGTTTAAAATGGATACAATAAGAGTTTTCGGATTTTGGATTAATTTTGCTCTATTATTAATTTTAACTAGAAATATAAAATTTAAAATTGATAAAAAATAAACTCATATTATTTTTAAAAGATGGATTTGTAAGCAAAAGCCTTAAGGTTCTTTTTCTTAGAGTTGGTGGGGTTATTTTATTTTTTTCATTGACTTTATTTTTAACAAATAATTTTCCAACGGAAGAAGTTGGTAAATATGACTTTACAAGATCGTTATTACTCATCTTAGGAGGACTTTGTTTGCTTGGTACCGATCAGGCTATTATATTTTATTCAGGTGTTTTAAAGGCTAGAAATAAGTTAGGTGAATTAAAAAGAGTCTATAAAAAAATGATGATGATGATTTTTGCTTCATCCACTGTAATAGTCTTGTTATTTTTAATTGTTCCAAATTCCTCAATTAATTTATTTTTTAATAAGCCAGGCACATCACAATTAATATTAAAACTAACGCTATCAATTATTGCCTTTACGGTTACACTATTAAATATTGATACATTAAGAGCTCTACAAAAACCTCTTTTCTCAGAATTGTATCGAAATATTTACCGGCATGTTTCTTTCTTACTAATAGCAATTATTCTCTTTTTGACTGATCATACTTATTGGTTAACTGAAGCGTTTCTATTTAGTTTTTTTATACTAGCCATCTCTAGTTCCTATAGAGTTCACATGGTATTTAAGAACTGTAACAATGACTATATAAAAAAACCTTACTCTTATAAAGATATCTTTTTAAGATCATTCCCAATGGCGTTAAGTTCCATATCTTATTTCTTGATGCAAAGCGTTGATATAATTCTATTAGGAAAATTTTCAGATTTTGAAACAGTAGCTTATTATGCCTCTGCTGTAAAGATTGCAACCATAACATCACTAGTTTTATTGTCTGTAAATATCATTGCAGGGCCTAAAATTGCTGAATTCTACTCTAATGATGATTTTGTATCATTAAAAACAATTGTAAAGAAAAGTTCTCGATTAATAATTTTGTTTAGCATCCCTGCTATTTTATTTCTATTTATTTTTTCTGAATTTATATTGAGTTTATTCGGCGAGAATTTTATAGAGGCAAAAAAAGCACTATGGATATTACTATTAGGGCAATTTTTCAGATCATTAAGTGGACCAATAGCGATTTATATGAATATGACAGGAAAACAAAACAAACTAAATCAGTTTTTATTTATGGGGTTGATTGTCAATGCAACTTTAAATTGGTTTTGTATCCCAGTTTTTGGTATGATGGGCGCAGCATTTGCAACGGCTTTTAGCATATTATTTTGGAATGCATTTGCGATACTTTATTCGTATAAGAAAGATAAAATAAAAACATTTATTTCTTAATAACTTTATGAAAAGTGATTTAATAATATTGATTGCCCATTATAATAACCCAAAAGGATTAGAAGATTCTATACTGTCTATCAAAGAACCTTTTAGTGTTGACCTTATAATTGTTGACGATGGAAGTACGATTAAGTTTGATGAAAATTATATAAAATCTGTTTATACTAATGGAAAAATATTTTTTGAATATTTAAACAAAAACTCTGGAGTTGGAGTAGCAGCAAATAAAGGGCTTAAAAAAATTGAAGAGTTAAATTACCTCTTAATTGGTAGGCTTGATTGTGGAGACTTATGTTACGAGAATAAATATAAAAAACAATTAAAATACCTAAGTGACAATCCAAAAGTAAAAGTTTTAGGAACGTGGGCACGTTTTATTGATGAAAAAGGTAATTTTTTGCATAATTTAAAGTTACCAACAGCATATTCGATAATTAAGAAGAAAATGTATTTAAATAGTATGTTTTGTAATCCTACGGTAGTTTTTTACGCCGAGATACTTAAAAAAACAGGATATTATCCATATAAATACAGACACGCATCCCAAGATTATGCATTTTTTTTTAATGCTATAAAACATTTTAGATGTGAAAATTATCCAGAGTTATTGATGGATTATATTGTTGATCCGAATTCTATTTCTACCACAAAAAGAAAATTACAAGTAAAAAATAGAATAAAGATTGTTTTAGAACATTTTTATTTTGGATTCTATCCAATTTATGGGTTAATTAGAGGTTATATATTATTGTTGCTTCCAAGAAGAATTACAACCCTGTTTAAACAACTATTAAAAAAGTAACAAATGAAGGAAATTTTAAAAAGTATATATCCGTATTTGTTTTTGTTTTTTGTTTTTGTATTGCCTTTAGATAAGTATGCTACTGCAATTCCTAATATTGTATTAATTGCCTTACTCACTTTTTTTCCTTTTGTTGTTTCTAAAAAAGACTTTCTAAAATTAAAATCTAAAAAGATATATATATTCAGCATATTGATAACTTATATATCAATAAATAGTTTATTATTTCAGGATTATTTAAGCGATATTACAATTATACAAAAGGTAATCTCAGCATTTTTATTAATTGTACTTTATATACCTATAGAAAATATAAATAAGCTAAAAAAAACCATTATAGTTTCTGTTTTTATAGGGATATTAATCTCTCTCTGGAACCTTTATTTTTTCTACCTATCAAACGAAGAATTCAAGTTCGCTACAGGTTCAATAATAAATGAGGTATTAATTATAGATAGATTATACTTAGGAATTTTATGTATTATAAGTATTATTGCTTCTCTAGGATTAATGGATAAAAATTTTAATGCCACGAATAAATGGTATTTTACCAATATTATTATTAATGTAATTTTTGTGCTACTCATTTCTTCAAGAGTTGCTATTATATTGTTGTTTCTCCTATATTTAATAAAAATTTTTTATACAAAAAAAAGAAAAACTTATTTCTTTTTTTCTATTGGAATTATAGGAGTAACAATGATTTCGTTTTATTTAAATAATAATTTACGAGAACGGTTTCTATTTACAAATAACACTGAAAAAAATGTAAACTATGTTGAACTTGTAAAGAAGTGGGAGCCAAGAGTTGTTATTTGGAAGTGCAATTATTTAATAACAAAAAGTGATTTTAATTTATTTAAAGGTATTGGATTTTACAGAGCACAAGAGAAATTAACGGATTGTTATAGTGAAGTTATAAAAGACCCTAAAAAAAGAGAATACTTTATTAAAAAACAATTTAATCCCCACAACCAATTTTTAGATTTTTATTTATCGAGTGGCTTAATTGCGGTAATATTGTTTTTGATACTTTATAGTTTACTGTTTTTTCAAAGTAAATATTCTTATTACAAAATGGCATTATTTATCTCTCTTTTGTTATTTACTTTTATAGAAAGTTTTTTTCACAGGCAATTAGGAGGTTATATATTTGCGCTGATTTTAATTTTAATAATGTTTGAAGAAAAATCAAAAAATTTAGAGAAATTATCAAAACAATGAAAAAAATTAAAATAGCCCATATTCTTAATTCTGTTGGTGGGGTTGATGTTTCCTTGAGATTAATATTAGAGAATTGTAATCCAAATGAATTTGAACACATAATAATTCATGGTAAGGATGACACTAAAATCAATTTTGTTAATAGGGATAATAAAAAATTAGTAGACTATAAACTTACTATTCAGCGAGAAATTTCACTTATTAGTGACCTTAAAGCAATTTACAATACTATAAAAATATTAAAATTAGAAAATCCAGATGTTGTTCACGCTCACAGTGCAAAAGGAGGTATTATTGGAAGAATTGCCACTCTTTTTTTTAAAACGAAAGTATTACACACGCCACAAGCCTATTCATATTTGAGTAGTCCAAAAGGATTAAAAAGAACAATATTTTTAGTAATTGAAAAATTATTTAAAAATATAAATTCAATTTTAGTTGCCTCATCTCCTTCTGAATTAAACAGAGGAATTAATGATGTTGGGTATAAAAAGAGAAAAACAAATTTATTTAATAACAGTATTAATCCAATTGAGTTAGATGACCTTAATACTTCTGTTAATCTTCCATCTGATTTTATTTGTAGTGTAGGAAGACCATCATTTCAAAAAAACATTGAAATGATGGTTGAAGTCATTAGAGAGGTAAAAAAAGTAATACCAAAAATACATCTAGTAGTACTAGGTGTTGGCGAATACAGTCCAAATAAAGAAAATATTGAGCGTTTAATAACAACTTATGCCCTTGAAGAGAATATTACTTTAGTACCTTGGATACATCGAGATGAAATTTTTAAAATAATAAAAAAAAGTAAATTTTATATTTCTACGGCTAGGTATGAAGGATTGCCATATTCAATTATCGAGTCCTTAGCTTTAAAAAAAGCATGTGTTGTAACAAATAGTGATGGTAATAGAGATTTGGTTAAAAATGAGATAAATGGCTATGTTATTGAAGAAAACGATATAATGACTATGGCAAATTGTATTTTTACACTTTATCATGATGATGAAAAAAGAAAAGTATTTGAATATAATGCTTTCGAATCTTTTAAATCTAATTACAATATTGAAAATAATATTCTTAATATTGAGAGGATCTATAAAAAATATATTAACTAACGTAAATTAACAGAAAATTGAAAATAGCAGTAATTGGAACAGGATATGTAGGTTTAGTAACCGGCACTTGTCTGGCAGAAACAGGGAATGAAGTTATTTGTGTTGATATTGATCAAGATAAAGTAAACAAAATGAAATCTGGAATAGTCCCGATATATGAACCATATCTAGATGTATTATTCGAGAGAAATATAAAAGCCGGAAGACTTAATTTCACAAGCTCTTTAGACGAAGGGTTAAATTTTGGTGACATTATTTTTTTAGCACTCCCTACCCCTGAAGATGAAGACGGCTCTGCAGATTTGTCGTATGTTTTAGGAGTTGCAGATCAAATTGGGAAAAAAATTAAAGATTACAAAGTGATTGTAGATAAAAGTACGGTACCAGTAGGTACTGCAGAGAAAGTTCAAAATGCAATTTCAAAAAATGTAAAGTGCAACTTTGATGTGGTCTCTAATCCTGAGTTTTTAAGAGAAGGGTTTGCAGTTGATGACTTTCTTAAGCCAGAGAGAATTGTTGTTGGTTCCAGCAGTGAAAAAGCAATTGAATTAATGAAGAAACTATACAACCCATTTGTTCGGTCAGGAAATCCAATAATCATTATGGACGAAAAATCAGCAGAATTAACTAAGTACGCGGCGAATGCTTTTTTAGCAACAAAAATTACTTTTATGAATGAAATTGCCAATTATTGCGAGAAAGTCGGTGCTAACGTTGACAAGGTAAGAGTAGGTATTGGAACTGATTCAAGAATAGGAAATCGATTTTTATTCCCTGGAATAGGATACGGTGGTTCTTGTTTTCCAAAAGATGTAAAGGCTTTACAAAAAGCAGGAAAGGATGTGTTATATGATTTTAAAATTCTTGATTCTGTAATTGAAGTTAATGAAAAACAAAAAACAATTTTGTATCCTAAAATTGAAAAATATTTTAAGGGCGATTTATTAAATAAAAAAATAGCAATATGGGGATTAGCATTCAAGCCTGAAACGGATGATGTAAGAGAAGCACCAGCTATTTACTTAATGAATAAATTATTAGAAAAAGGGGCAATTTTATCTGTCTATGATCCTGAAGCTATGCCAAATATTGAGAAACAATTTGGAGAAAAACTAAATTACTCCGAATCTATGTATAATGTCTTAGAAGACGCTGACGCTTTAGTTATTTGCACTGAGTGGAGTGTGTTTAGAACACCAGATTTCAATAAAGTAAAGAATCTTTTGGGTCAGAATATAATTTTTGATGGTAGAAATCTATACGACATCGAAGAGATTAAAAAAGAGGGGTTTAAATATCACTCAATAGGAAGAATATAAATCAACTTATATGAAAAAAAGAGTTTTAATAACTGGCGCTGCAGGATTTTTGGGTTCTCATTTGTGTGATAGATTTATTATGGAAGGTGATTTTGTTATCGCAATGGACAACCTAATAACAGGAGACATAAAAAATATTGAACACTTATTTCAGCACAAAAATTTTGAGTTTTATCACCATGATGTTTCAAAATTCGTACATGTTACTGGAGAGTTAGATTATATTCTTCATTTTGCCTCACCAGCAAGTCCGATAGATTATTTAAAAATACCAATACAAACACTAAAGGTAGGTTCTTTGGGGACTCATAATTTACTGGGTTTAGCCAAGGAAAAAAATGCAAGGATAATGATTGCTTCAACATCTGAAGTATATGGCGATCCATTAGTACATCCGCAAACTGAAGAATATTACGGAAATGTTAATACCATTGGCCCAAGAGGTGTTTATGACGAGGCTAAAAGATTTCAAGAATCAATAACGATGGCATATCATCGCTTTCATGGGGTTGATGTCCGTATTGCTAGAATCTTCAACACTTACGGCCCAAGAATGAGATTAAATGACGGGAGGGTAATACCAGCATTTATGGGTCAAGCCCTTAGAGGAGAAGATTTAACTGTTTTTGGAGACGGTTCTCAAACAAGATCTTTTTGTTATGTAGAGGACGAAATTGAGGGTTTTTATAAGCTTTTAAAAAGCAGCTATGTCTATCCTATTAATATTGGCAATCCAAATGAAATATCTATTTTAGATTTTGCTAAAGAAATTATAAAGCTAACAGGAACTAAGCAGAAGATTATTTTCAAATCATTACCAACCGATGATCCATTACAAAGACAGCCTGATATAACAAAAGCAAAAGAAATATTAAATTGGGAACCAAAAATATCAAGGAGTGAAGGGATGAAAAAAACGTATGAATATTTCAAAAATCTTACTTCTGAAGAATTAATGAAAAGCGAACACAAAGACTTTTCTAATCATATTAGGAAATAATAGATGATTTTTAAACGAGGAAGATACTCCGGATTTTTGAGGCCTATATCTTATACTATAGATCTACTAATTATAGGATTCATTACAAATAAATTGAATCTTGAAAAAGCTGTATTATTAAACTTTATACTATTTATTTCTTTCTCGTGGATTATATCTTCATTTTCAACTCGATTTTACCAAATCTTTAGATTCACTTCTGTGACAAAAATTTTCACATTGATAACAAAGCAGTCTATTATATTAATTTTGCTAGTTTATTCTTTCTTTGGTTATCATAGTGAAATTAAATCTAATTCTAAACTCATAATAGAATATATATTAATTGTAATTTTTCTCATAACTATTTTTAAAATTGCTATTTATTTTTTACTTAAAAAATATCGAATAATATTTAATGGAAACTTAAGGAGGGTCGTAATCATTGGTTTGAATAAAAAAACAGACCTACTGAGAAAATATTTTGATGATAATCCAGATTATGGTTATAAACTAGTCAAAATATTTAATTTAAAAGACAATATCAGTATTGATAGTATTACGGAGTATATATCTAAAAATGAAATTGATGAAATTTATTCTTCTGTAACTGAAATAAATAATGAAGAGTTAGTTAAGCTTATAGATTATGCCGATAACAATCTTAAGATTTTAAAATTTTTACCTGATAATAAAGAAATCTATTCTAAAAAATTAGATTTTACTTATTATGGTTATTTACCAATATTATCACTCAGAAATATACCTATTGATGAACCAATAAATCAATTTATAAAAAGAAGTTTTGATATTTTATTTTCATTAATAGTTATAATTGGAATACTTTCTTGGTTAACTCCCATATTGGGTTTAATTATTAAAGTAGAATCTAGAGGGCCTATTTTTTTTAAACAAAAAAGGAATGGATTAGATTACAAAGAGTTTTATTGTTATAAGTTTCGTTCTATGAGACCCAATCCAGAGGCGCATATTCATCAAATTACAAAAGGAGATCCAAGAGTTACAAAAATTGGGAAGTTTATAAGAAAAACAAGTATAGATGAGTTACCACAATTTATGAATGTTTTAAGGGGAGAGATGTCAGTAGTTGGTCCAAGACCCCACATGGTAAGCCATACTCAAATGTATGCTGAAAAAATAGATAAGTTTATGGTACGACACTTTGTTAAACCCGGTATTACTGGTCTTGCCCAGGTTAGTGGTTTTCGCGGAGAAGTTGAAAATGATAACTTTATAATAAATCGAGTAAAGTATGATATATTTTACCTTGAAAATTGGTCTATTATTATGGATTTAAGAATTGTAATTAGAACTATCTATAATGCGTTAGGTGGAGAAGAAAAAGCTTATTAATTAAATTTCACATTATTACTAAGTCAGCTATTATTTAGGTTTTTTATAGAAACATAATTTACTTCTTTTGCATATCATCATAATTAATTTTAGTATAGAGTCAGATAATTTTGGCTATCAAAATTAGCGCAACCGATTACAAATAATTATTTTTATCAAACCAAATTACTTTTAAAAATGAATATACTGATTTTAGGATCTGGAGGTCGAGAACATACATTTGCATATAAAATCTCAGAGAGTATTAGATGTAATAAATTATTTGTAGCACCAGGAAACGCTGGCACATGCGAGATTGCAACTAACATTTCTATCGCTGTTACTGATTTTAAAGCAATTAAAGAGTCTGTTATTAAGCACCAAATTACTATGGTTATAGTAGGTCCTGAGGACCCATTAGTAAAGGGAATCGTTGATTTTTTCCGTTCAGATTCAGAATTGAAAGACGTATTGCTTATTGGACCTTCAATGGCAGGTGCTCTTCTTGAAGGGAGTAAAGAACGGGCTAAAGAATTTATGAGTAATCACCAAATTCCAACCGCAGCTTATCAAAGTTTTACAAAAAAATCGGTATCAGAGGGTAAATTATTTTTAGAAACATTAAGTCCCCCCTACGTTTTAAAGGCGGATGGTTTAGCCGCTGGGAAAGGTGTTTTAATAATTAATAATATTTTGGAGGCTCAACAGGAACTAGAAAACATGCTTACCCATGCTAAATTTGGTGCTGCAAGTTCTACTGTTGTAATTGAAGAATTTTTAGCTGGTATTGAGTTAAGCGTTTTTGTGCTTACCGATGGTAAAAATTTCAAAATACTACCAACAGCTAAAGATTACAAACGTATTGGCGAGGGGGATTTGGGTTTAAACACGGGAGGTATGGGAGCTATATCACCAATTCCTTTTGTTGATAAAAAATTTATGAAAAAAATAGAAGATCGTATTGTTATTCCAACGGTAAAAGGGCTTCAGGTAGAAAAAATCGACTACAAAGGTTTTATTTTTATAGGACTTATTAAGGTAAATAATGACCCCTACGTAATTGAATATAATGTAAGAATGGGTGATCCCGAGACCGAAGTAGTTCTTCCTAGAATAAAAACAGACTTAATAACATTATTAGAAGCTACAGCAAATCAAAATTTAGATAAAATTAAGTTAGAAATTGATACAAAAACTGCTGCAACTGTTATGCTCGTATCAGGAGGTTATCCAGAGGCTTATGAAAAGGGTAAAGTGATCTCAGGTCTTGATACGATTTCTGATTCAATTGTTTTTCATGCAGGAACATTAAATAACGGAGATCGTATTTTAACAAACGGCGGAAGAGTATTATCAATAACTTCTATGGGGATAAACTATAAGGAAGCTTTAGAAAAGTCTTATAAAAGTATAGAAAAATTACATTTCGATGAGATGAATTTTAGGTCCGATATAGGGTTTGATTTAACCTAAATATTTATGAGCAGTAATACTTTTATCATCACTACCTTCTGTAGTATCGTATTTTTTAAGTTGCCCAATCCAATAAACGATTGCTACAGAACAAATTATTACAAAAACCCAAGATATAGAGTTAGCCATCCACCAATTTGCGGCCTCTAACTCTCGTAATGCATTGAATGGGGCAAACGCAACTCCCTCAAAAAAGCTTTGTATTCCTTCAAAAAAACCTGTCCAAGTCATATCTTTATCATTTATGATTGCAAAAATATAAATTAAGTATCATGCTCACAAACTTTTTCAGCAATTCTAAACCTTTTCATTTCATATTAATCAGTTTACTATTGTTTGTAGGATATACCTTTCATAATTTTCAAATTTCGAGTTTTGACAATGACTTTATTTGGCTAATTCAGCTAACATTTAAATTTGGACTTTACATCATCTTAATGCTAATCTTTGGCTTTATTATAAAAAAGAATAATCTCACACAAATAAACTCCTACGCATTATTTATTTTTATCTGCCTTTTACTATTAACGCCAAATGTTTTTCAAAATAGCAAACCTATTTTGTCAACGGTATTTATTTTATTAGCCTTGCGAAGAATTTTAAGTTTCAATTCAAAAAAAAACATTCAAAAAAAAATATTGGACGCTTCTTTATGGATTGGTATTGCAACATTTTTTTATTTTTGGAGTATATTGTTTTTATTCGTTTTATATGCAGCTTTAATACAGCTTGCCTCCAAGAATTTTAAACTCTTTTTGATTCCAATAATAGGGATGTTTGTTGTTTTTATTATTTGTATTATGTATTTCTTGTATATAGACAATAACATGTATTGGTACACAGATTACAAAAACTTTACAAGCTTTGACTTTTCCTCATACAAACTTTTAAAAAACTTTTTTTCACTTTTTGTCATATTGTCAACGATTGTAATTAGCCTTGTCTTTAAATTTTTAAATTTCAAAAAGACTCCCCTGAAAAAAAAATCGAAATATTGGATTATAATTTTTACATTAATCACTGGGATTATTATAGTGATACTAACAGGTCAAAAAAATGGTGTTGAATTAATTTTTACAATCGTACCTATTTCTATTTTATTTTCTAATTTTATTGAAGCTCTCCAAAGGAAATGGTTGTCAGAAATGATGTTATGGTTTATACTAATAGCCCCAATTTTTTGTTATTTTTTTTAAATCTAAAGCCTTCATAGCCTGCTCCACTGTATTAATTACAGAGAACATTAAATGCCCTTTATAAAATAGTATTACAAAATATGATACCTTTGCAAAAAAATAAGTAAAAGATTTATGCGCTATCAAAGTATGGATATTGAAATGGTATTTAATGCTAACAATTATAAAGCAATACTAACAATTAAATAGTCTCTCATTTAAAAAAAACCAAAAGGATGTTTTCAGAAAAAGCAAATATTATTTTTAAAGAAGTCATAGCGAAATATCACATCATTGATAGAGTGGATCAAGATTTTAGCAATCCTTACGATTCGCAATCGCAAAGTTTAGAACACCTTCTTTACAGAAAATGTTGGATTGACACGGTTCAATGGCATTATGAAGACATTATTCGAGATCCAAATATCGATCCTAAAAGCGCTTTAACTTTAAAAAGACAGATTGATGCTTCTAACCAAGATCGTACGGACATGGTCGAGTATATCGACAGCTATTTCTTGGAAAAATATAAAATGATTTCTATTAAACAGAATGCAACCATTAACACAGAAAGCCCTGCTTGGGGTGTGGATAGGCTTTCAATATTAGCCTTAAAAGTTTTTCATATGAATGAAGAAGCAACAAGAGGCAATGCATCTGAAGATCATAGAAACGCCTGTCAAGCAAAGCTAAATGTCTTGTTGGAGCAAAGATTAGATTTAAGCACTGCAATTGATCAGTTATTAAACGATATCGAAGCTGGAGTTAAGTATATGAAAGTTTATAAACAGATGAAAATGTATAATGATGATGAATTAAACCCAGTACTTAGAGAAGGAAAATAATTTTTAGTTAAAGAAATTCATTTTAATTGAAAAGACCCAAAAACATATTAATTATAAGATTATCAGCAATGGGAGATGTCGCTATGATAGTCCCTGTTCTCAAAGCCTTTAACAAAACTTATCCAGAGATACATTTAACAGTTCTATCTAGAACCTTTTTTAAACCCCTCTTTGAAGATCTTAAAAATATCACGTTCCTAGAGGCTGATTTAGAGGATAAACATAAAGGAATTATAGGCCTATTAAGACTCTATAAAAAAATAAAATCTTCGAACATCGACGCAGTTGCAGATCTACATAATGTTATAAGATCTAAAATACTTTCCAAGTTATTAAAGCTTCACGTGAAAAAAACATCAACTCTTGACAAAGGAAGAAAAGAAAAAAAATCCTTAACCAGGAAGAACAATAAAACGCTAAGACAATTAAAATCAACTCATCAACGATATGCCGATGTTTTTGAATCTTTTGGCTGCCCTATTAATTTGTCTTCTTTTGAGTCATTCTCAAAAACAAAGATAGATAATGAGAAAATCAATATTATATTTTCTAATACAAAAAAAATAGTCGGAATTGCCCCATTTGCGGCTTACAAGAGTAAAATGTATCCTTTAGAATTGATGGAAGAAGTGATTGTACATTTAATAAAGAATAAAGAATTACAAATTGTTTTGATTGGTGGGGGTCAAAACGAGATCGAAAAGTTAAATCTATTAACAAAAAAATATCCTGATGTAATTAATATGGCAGGGAAGTATAAATTTAAAGAGGAATTAGCATTAATTTCTAATTTAGACCTTATGGTATCGATGGATAGCAGTAATGGTCACATAGCAGCTATTTACGGAGTACCTATTGTTACTCTTTGGGGTGTTACTCATCCTTTTTTAGGGTTTGCTCCATTCGGGCAACAATATAAAAATAGTTTAATGGTAGATATTGAAAAATTTCCATTGATCCCAACATCAGTTTATGGAAATAAGTATCCTGAAAACTACGAAGATGCAATAAAAACAATTGCACCTATCGATGTAGTTAATAAAGTTTTGACTTTAGTGAAAAGTTAATTTGTAGTTAAACATCATCGTAATCAATATTTAAAATTTCTGAAACTGGATGTGCTTGACAAGTTAGAATTAACCCTTCTGAAACCTCATTTTCTGTCAAAATTTGATTTTGCACCATTGTCGCTTTACCCTCAGTAACTCTCGCAATACATGATGAGCAGACTCCTCCTTGACAAGAATAAGGAGCGTCAATATTATTTTTTAAAGCAGCCTCTAAAATATTTTCATTTTTGGCCATTTTTATTGTCAGAATTTCCTCATCTACAACAATAGTAACCGAGATGTTTTTATTTTTTGCCTTTTCACTCATATGATTATAATTTTGGTAAAAATACAAAGGAATTTATAATTTTAAAACTACGCCGTTGTTTTAAAATTTAATTTTAAGTACAAAATACAAAGCACTATAAAGGAATTTTATATTAATATTCATTTATATTACAAAAGAAATGTATTTTTACATTCAATAGTAACGTATATATACTAAAAGCAAAGCTTTTAAGTTTCAGTATCATAAACAAAACAACTTATATTTTGAAGGGAATAATAAAAACTATATTTTTTTTAATGGCTATTCTGTTTTTAGCCGCATGTTCGCGTAAAAAAAACACGTTTCTAAGTAGGAGTAAACATTCTATAACAACAGAATACAACATTCTATATAACGGAAATATAGCTTTTGAAGAAGGTAAACGCCAATTAGCCTCATCGTACAGAGATAATTTTTGGAAAATACTTCCAGTAGAGCGTTTAGAGCTAGAAGAAAGCAGTTTACTCTCAGGAGAAAGTAAAAATGAAAATTTTAATAAAGCTGAAGAAAAAGCCGCAAAAGGAGTTCAAAAACATTCCATTTTTTTAGAAGGAAAAGAATACAATCCACAAATCGATGAAGCATATATCCTTCTGGGAAAAGCCAGATATTACGACGGTCGCTTTGTTCAAGCACTTGACGCTTTTAACTTTATTTTAAAGACCTATCCTACTTGTAATAGTATTAATCAAGCAAAGGTTTGGAAAGCAAAAACAAACATTAGATTAAATAATGAGGAAGTCGCTATTGAGAACCTAAAAAAAATGTTCGAAAGGAACCAAATAGACAAAGATGAATTGGCTGATGCAGCTGGAATTTTATCTCAAGCCTACATAAATTTAGATTCTTTAGATGTTGCATTACCATACATGAAGTTTGCTGCTGAAAACACAAAAAACAACGAACTCAAAGGGCGCTATACCTATATCACTGCTCAACTTTACGATAAGCTTGAAAAAATTGATAGCGCCAACTTAGAGTTTGATAAAGTTATTGCTTTAAACAGAAAATCTCCCAGGGTTTATATGATTAATGCGCACATTGAAAAAGCAAAAAATTTCGATTTCACAAAAGAAGATCGTTTTGCTTTATTAGAATTATTATTTGATTTGGAAAAAAATCGAGAAAACAGGCCATTTCTAGATAAAATTTACAATCAAATTGGAGAATACTATAAAAAAAGTGATAGTATTGATTTAGCTATTGATTTCTACAACAAATCCATTAAATCTTACCGTGAGGATAGAGTTATGCAATCTGTTAATTATCAAACGTTAGCAGAAATATACTTTGATGACAGATCTTATAAATCTGCTGGCGCTTATTACGACAGTACACTAACAAATTTGGAAGAAGGCTCTAGACAATACAGACGAATAAAAAAGAAAAGAGAAAATCTAGACGATGTCATTAAATATGAAGACATTGCCTACAATAGCGATAGTATACTTCATCTAGTAAATATGACAGAAGCGCAACAACTAGAATATTTTACACTATTTACCACCGAATTAAAGAGAATCGTTTTAGAGGATTCATTAGCAAATATTCAAAATGAGGAAAGTATAGAAAATAATCTTTTTTTTAATTCTAACTCCGAAAATTCCGGTTCAAAAAAAGGA
>Ga0233438_10001252_pt1 | contig 28380 bp, 15 predicted proteins | sample SI_123_September_FD_182720 | JGI IMG/M metagenome (GOLD analysis project Ga0233438, IMG submission 182720) | Seawater microbial communities from Saanich Inlet, British Columbia, Canada - SI_123_September2016_10_MG | ecosystem: Environmental > Aquatic > Marine > Inlet | place: Canada: British...
GTGGGGACAATGATCTGCCCGAACTTGTTACGCTGCATAGCAGCGAGAGCGCGGGTCTGATGGGGACGGAGTTGCATGCTGTATGTCTGATATGAATACAGTATGACACAAAAAAAGCACCCCGTCAAGGGTGCTGTGACACTTAATAAACCATCCCACCATTTTTATATGACAGTTCATTACCATCAGAATCATAATATATTTTCCATGTACGCGGTTCAGTTAAATTTTCAAACCTATGATACTGCCCAACATATACAATAACATCCACTAATTCAGTTCCTTTAAATATATGCTCAAATTGTAGTCTATTTTCAGTTGTTGCATCTGCAACAAACGGAATAGAATCTAATACAGCAATATGATCATCAGTCAATACATCATTAGCTCTATATCCTACAACATGAGATTGACTAATTTCACTATATGATACTTTTTTCTTATTCTTGATTCCAAATGAACTCTTAATCAGGGATCCCTTCATAGATTCTTTCTTGGATTCACTAATATACTTTGGATATATAAATCCAGAGTATATAGAGACTTCATCATTATTCCTAACAGTTAGGACACCTTCTGACCAGTTAGGAGCAATTTTAGAGTAACGAGCAACATTTTCGAGAGCAGGATTATTGTACGAACTTAAATCATATTCTCTACTCTGAATGGATAGACCTGTAATGTTTCCATTTATATCTTGATCAACACCAGTAAATGCAGTGACTGGTCTCAATGTTGGCAGAATTACATCGATGAGTTTATCATATAATGGAAAATCTGAAGTAGATGTTTCTATCTTAAACCGTTTTATATTCTCTTCAAATATGGTCCACTTATACTTAACTGTGCTTCTAAAAGATTCAATAGCATCATCTATTGAATACACACAAAGAAACTTCTCTTCATCAAATATTGCTATTACATCTTCAACTTGATATTTGTAACCAAGTACTCTATTAAGAGAATTCTTAATAGAAATAGGAAGATATGGTTTGTATTGAGGATCAACTAGCGAAGTAAATAACCATGGCATGAAAGAATAGTCTGACAGTCGTTCACCACTGACTAAACTATACCTCTGAAATGCTGTGTAATTGTCGGAGAATATCATTCGTTATCCATGATAACTTGACCTTCATCATTATATAATGCATAGAAGATATAACGCTCTTTAGGTGTACCCTCTTGTGATGCGGGAAAGTTATCAGTGAGAAACTTCTCTGCTTCAGTAATAGTCTCCATCTCTACAATCAGATACTCACTATCACGAAATAGTGTTGTAAAATCTAATGGCAAGATATCAGTATATAACTGTATTGATGCATTGATAGCATCTACATCAGTGCTGTTATTCCACCCATAGACACGGAAGAAAATCAGTGGTTTACCAGCTAATGCTGCATACCTACCAATAAATGTCTCCAAGTTATAAATTTGATATTCTGTGTTATTCATTTGTTCTTAATTTCCAAGCAATAGTAACTCTCAAAAATTTAAAATGCCTTGTAGTTCCAGAGGCACAATGTGGTATTTGACCAGGGAAGTAAACTGCTTTATTTCCCGATGGAAATACGCTAAACATCTCTCCTTCACTAATATGAAAGTTTGTAGATCCGCCCCAAGCATATTGCCAAGATGGATTTACATATAATAATAATGTATGACCATTAGGATCATGAGCATCAACATGAATAGATCCGTCACAACCATAAGTATGCCCATTAGCATACACCTGCTCTAAACTAAATGATGTATCAAGTTTCTGCTGTATCTTATTTAGAAGATATTCACTGAAGAATCTATCTTCATCTAATTGCATCTTCCAGAAAGGCACAGATTTTGTAAACTGCGGATCTTTATCACCTAATGATGTGTGTCCATATTGCCAGTTAGATCCAATTCCTGTCTTCTCTTTGATTACATTGTAATCTGCTTCATCAAAGAAATTATTGTACTTAACAATGTCACTATAATTATAAGTTGGCATACTCTCTCAACAAATTCAATCTCGTATTATCTAATCTTTCATATTGTTCCATTGTGATAGAAGACTTCTCATCATTCAGAAACAGTTGTAACTCTATGAGGATTTCCCTCATTTTACTGTTAATGACACTACTTTCACCCCATCCAACAATAACTTTTCTGTCTCCAGACAATATCTCATTCACTTTATGACGAACACCTGTATTATATAACACACATGTTCCTTTTGATTCCTTGATCTCTATCTCTTTTCCACCTATATCAAGAACCAACTCACCTCCTTCATATTCATCTGGATCATTTAAAAAACAGGTAAAACTATAATGAGAAGATACTCCTCCACAAGGGAATGCATCCATATGCCAATTATAGTAATCAGATTCTCTATACCAAGCAAGATATGGTTGACTTAATCTTTTAATGAGATATGTGTGTAACTTTGGTGTTATTTTATCCCAAAAATATTTACATATATCATTATGACTGCGATGTTTATAGTCAAAAGTAGAACTCTTTTTTCTACCAACATCTCCATGATTGTCGGAGTTATCAATAAAATTATATGGTGTCCAATCTTTTGTCAGGTGTTCAATATTATCATTGGTCAAAGCATTATTAATAATATAGATCATGGTTATTATTCAGTCATTTCTTCTATATCTTCTTCTGTATAGATTTTGGTATAGTCTATTCCACCTTCAACAAAGTCTTCTAATCTCAATTCTTTCATAATATCTTTGACAACTTTGTTTGCTCTTCTTTCTGAACTTATGTAATTTTGACGCATACTGATAATATTTGCGAGTCGCGACTCAATCAAATCTCGGGAAGAATCTGTTTCTCTTTCCACCCACTGACTATCATTTGACAAGTATTCGACCGGATCTCCATTAATATTTAAACCATCAGGATATAATTCTCGATAATTTTTAGGGTCTATAGGCCACTTAATAGTATCGATATACTTAAAGAAATCAAGTCCAGTTGCAAACTCACCAGGGTCTCTCATGATAAGACCTCTAATAGTTTGTCTGTACTTGATCCATAAGTCTTTTTCCCCCTCGTAAGAATCTTCAACATCAGGTAAAATACGCCAATCAGTAGCTTCAAGGATATTATTTTTCTCACGAAGTCTTTTCAAATATGTTTTATCGAAAAATAAATATTCTTTATCAACTTTGCCAAGATACTGGTTGACCTTCAGTTCTTTAACAAGTTCTGTAGCTTGAAAGAAAGTTATAATCCTTTCTTTAAGAGTATTAGCCTGTTCGGCAGTAAATCCAGTAAATGTATATGTACTATACGCTTTTTGACCAGAAACGAAATCATATTTTAATTTCTTTCTTTGGCAAAATACACTACCATCTTCATAAAAAGCAACTGCTTCTAATTTATCATTCTCCGTATGCCAAACAGAATCTACATTTTCCATAAACCTGTCAATATACTCATTACCAATATTATATTTGGGAATAGTAATATTACCATCATCCAAAATATATGCTGATTTAGTATTCATCAGAATATTATTAACAAGGTCCAACTCAAGAATACTTTTTTTGCCGTAAATTGTTGTCATTAGTTATAACCCGTTTTTAACGTACCATCCCGTTACTATGTATTTATCCTGTTCCCCTAAAACCAAATTTCCTTTGTGGACATGTGTCAATCCAGCAGGAAAAAATACTACTGTGCCTGCTGATGGTGAAATTCTTCTTCTTTGATATTGAAATTCTGTCTCTCCACCGTCTTCGATGTCATTTAAGTAGATCATCCAAGTAAGTTCTCTTTGAGCATAATGAACAGAAGCATTTTCATAATGCCATAAATGATATCCACCACCAGGAGGAGTGCGTTGAAACTTAATATCAGTTGACATCATCCTAATATTTCTCAATTGAGAGAACATATGGATGTAATGCATAGCGCATGACTTGAGAAATTGATTAACCTGAACTCCCCATTTTTCACTATGATAGTTCAACATAAAAGATCTATCATGACGATTATGTCTTCCCTTATACATCTGCTCACCGCTCATTATGTTACATCCATCAGCACCATAATTAACTTCATGACCAGTTTTGTCATCCAAAACTTTGTCGCCATAATCGATTAGTTGATCACAAAATGCTTTAGGAACAAAGTTTTCCCAAGTTACGATGAAATCTTTTTCGTGACATTTAGTTAAATCATCATTGATCATTAAGTCAAGAGGTCTATATGGAGCGAGACTACCATCATTTTGATTACTCATATTATCTAGAATGCTTTAATAAGGTATTTTACTTTATGAAACTCTGGTGCTAATGGTACAGTTCTATTTGGAGAAAATACTACATCAGGAATGGGTTTCTTTATACTAGTATTTAGGGTGAATACTCCAGGGTTCAATTCCATTCCAACGTCTGCTTGACTGAACTCAACATCAATATAGGTTTGGGCTGCTCCAAGTCCTTCTCTCCGACTACCCGGACCATTTTGGTTACCAAAACTAAAGTCTTCAGTAGGATCAATAACTGGTTGTAGTGTCAGAAGATGACTATGAGTTTTGATATTAGCTTGAGATGAATTGGTATTTCCAACATCTTCAGGAGCTCCATCAACAATCTGTGGTGTATAAGAATCAACTCTTAAGAAACGTGGTCGGGTATCAATAACGGCAGAAACATTTCTTCCTTTAGGTCCAGGAGTTCCTCCAGCTGCTGCAGTGTCATAATTACCGTCATTTGTTAATGGAGACACAAATTCTAATTCATTTAATGCGGGTCCATCACTAAATGGAGATGCGAAAAACGTATCTGCAGAAAGTTGTAAAGATTTCTTTGATCGAGATTGCTCATTATTTACGCTGGATGCAACACTTTGAATCAAAGTATCAACAGAAACTTGAAGATCATCAGCGCCAGAAATTTGTTCCCATTCAACTTGAAAATCAGGAGCTTTTGCACGTAATTTATCAAGATATAATGTAGTTATAGGTGTAGGATCAGCGGCGATAGCTCCATCCTGAAAATCACGGTAATTATTAAGAGCTCCTGATCCTTGACCTATTCCATCTGAAGTACTATGATTACCCAATTTAGATGATCCTCTAACATTCCATTCAATTAACGGATCTCCAGTATTTCCATCAGTTAATCCAGTTACATAAAGATGAGTATGTGCAGGCACATTAACTGCTGTCTCTAATAATGGACCAACTTGAGCATTTACATATCCCGCAGCGGGAATAGTAAAATCAACATCAGCTGTAATAGGTGCATTAAATACTGTTTTAACAGTACCAATACTAAAGAAGGTACTTTCTGTTCCTGTTGTATCATTAGTATCATCAGATATAATTATCTGATCAGGATCTGGTCCAGCAACATCCACATCATCAACATACCACCATCCACCAATTCCTCCTGCTCTATTGACACTCTTATCATCTTCGGGTGAAACTAATGCAGAACTTCCACGGTTTCCATCAACTACACCAGTTCCTACCATTTTTCTATTTCTATAATCAGGCACGTTAAAACTACCACTGTATACTTTGGTACCAGAATCATATGATGCATCTCCACCATAATGATTCTTGATTACCTGCCACAACCATGGGAATTCTGCCGCAAGATACTCTTCTCCATCACACTCAAGATAACCTGGGAATCTAGCATCTAATTTACCAGCAGTGATTGTACCCGCAAGGTCTCCATATGATCCATCAGGTCTCTTAAGAACTGAAAGGACTGTTCCAATAGCATGACCATCTTCTTTACTTTCAATAACATCACCATCAGTGTTAATATATGCTCCCTTCTTACTATACCAGGCACCTTTAAGATCTGGTGGTGGTGGAGCAACAGCATAGTTACTTACTTGCCAAATAAATTGATTTGGTGATCCAGTACCAATAGTAACAGTTGTAGTTACTCGTCCAGCAGTGACTTGACCATTGCCATCTATAGTAAGAAGATCAGGAGAAGTGTCAATAAAGATACGGAACGAAGTATTTACATTAGGATCAAATGTAACTGTAGATCCTGTAGCTGGTTGAAAATCAAGAGAGATTCTTGCACCATTCGTAGCAGAAATTGTAATTGGTCTATTAATTTGAGCGACACTTACAATAGAGCTAACAATTTCAGAACCAGGAACTTGATTATTTTCATTAGACGGCACTGAAAATACAGCATCAGTATCTGGTCCACTATTTGTAATAATAGTCCAGGGGGGAATTTGTCTAGTACCTACTTTAATAACAGTTGTTACTGCTGATGAGATAGTTGGAGTGGTAAATGTTTCTGAAGACCTGTTATATAATACAATTTTATCACCTATACGTACTTTTGTTGGAAACAATCCAATAGAACTCTCGCCTCCATCTGCATACTGAATCTTAATTCTTGGTTCATCTGCACCAGAATCATTAGAAGAAGTACTGCTTATTAATACAACATCAACTTCTCCAGGATCATCATTATTTTCAAAAGCAATGCCAGTATTAGGAGCAGGATCAGAGGCAATTAATGCATCTTCTAATACATCATCTACATTTGAGAATGAAAATGCAATAGGAGTAGTTGATGGAAAACTACCAGTACTTACATTCCATGCGGATCCATCAATTCCATCACCAATACTCAACTGACTGGTGGTTTGTACATTTGCTCCAGGTGCTGTCGTTAATTTTAGTTGAAGAAATTGTCCATTCGTAATTGTTGGAATGTCATTAGTGTCTTCAAAAGTTACTCCAGTTAAAACTTCAAATCCATCATCATTAGTCTCTGTATCGTCTGTGTCGGAGATTGCAAAATATAAATTAGTGTTTGTAGAACTTACAATAGCGGTATCGTTTAATCCTCCGACCGACAAAATATTACTATAAACAACACTATTTAATGCTTGATTAGTAAGGTTAATAAAAGTTGGAAATGGTTCAGGAGTATTTGGTGGAGATACTTTAGTAATAACCGTCCATCTTTCTGATCTCGCTCCAATAACAAGATCTAAAGTAGAAGCAAGTCCTTGAAGAATATTGGACTTTAATCTAACTTGAATTTCATCTGTATTTGTTACAGTTAGTGTGCCAGAAACTGGTATAATCCAATCTCCAAATGTAGTTTCTCCTTCAGAAACTTTCTTGACTCTAATTGAAAAATTATTTACATCTACACTTAAAGAACTAAAAACAGTAACATTTGCTTGAGTTGATGGTGTTAATCCAGTTACAGTAACAATGTCTTCTCCAGGTCTAGTTCCATCACCATAGACATACATTATGTCTGCATCTTGATCTTCAAGTGGTGTGAATGGATATGGATCAGGAGCAAAATCTTCTGGTATCGTAGTGATAAACCAGGAAGTTGATCTTAAACCAATCTGAATACTAACACTTGCTGTTGTAGCCCAAGCTTCAGGAGCTTTATATTTAAAGCGAACTGTTTGTCCTTCGCTTACATATACTGGTGTAGTAGAATAAGAATATGTCATGGACTAAAGTTACTTCCTGCCATTACTGGTTCCCACTTTATTTATAGACTCAAATCCGCTCCACATCTACAAATATACCACTATTATCAATTTCTACCTGAATAGGAGCATCTGCTTTGATTTTTACTGGTATGTCTATATCAGTTACTAATACTTGTAAAGTAGTAACTTCTACATCAGGTGTGATGACTGGTGCCTCATCACGAATTTTTTCTTCTGACTCTGGAACATCAAAAGCATCTGGATCTCGATCAATATTACAGTTAACTATTGGAAGTATTGACTGTTCAGTTAATCCCCCAACACCTACTCCTACTGTTGTATATTGAATATTTGCTGGTCCTCGACTATGCCATGGAATGACATGTGTATATGTTGTCTGTGATGTCTCTTGAGAAGCTCCCAAATCAACTGTCTCTGTAGTTACATTATAATCTAAATCTGTCATAACAATCGTTAGATTGTATGAACTAGTTGATCTTATTTGGGAATGAGTTAACGTCACATTATTACCATAATCTACCGAAAAAGGTCCAGCCAAAGAAAGTTCTGGCGCAGTCCATACTGTTAAAGTAACCTCTTCAGTAGCACTACCAGCAGGACCATTAGCATATGCAGTATATGTAGTAGTTTGTGTTGGAGCAACTTGCTGGAAGGATGAAAGATTACTATTACCAATTCCGGGTTGAATATTAATCGAAGTTGCATCTCCACTAACACTCCACGACAATTTAGATTGTGTTCCTAAAGGAATTGGATTATCAGAAAGTTCTAAAGTGATTGTAGGTGGAATATAAACAATATGTCCGATATACGCTTGATGACTGCCACCACTATAATATAATCTTACTGTCCATGTACCAGAGACCTGTGGTTGTAAACTAATACTAGTTGTTCCCGTAACAGTATATACAGTTCCCTCTGGACTTGTTAGTGTCATCCTACTAATAAATGATGTATACGTTGTTGACCAAGAGAAGCTTACAACATCACCTCTAATTATAGGATTTCTTGATACTGTAAATGAATTAAATGTTGGAGTAGCAAGATCATATTGAAGTGTTGCATAACCATCTCCGTAGTGATTTTGATCACCCCCTGTAGATGTTACGTATGATGATACGTAATAACTTCCTCCACCTCTGCCGCCCGTGCTTGCATATCCACCAGCACGTCTATCTGCACCCTCACGACCACCAGCACCACCCCGTGCTCCACCGCCGCCTCCACCGCCTCCACCGCCGTCAAAGCTTTGAGACGTGCCTTGACTACCAGAAGAAATACTACTCCTATAAGAAAGGAACTGCGATGAATTTCCGTTCCCACCTCTCAAATAAGAATCAGGGTAGGATGCTCCACCGCCACCGCCACCACCTCCAGCGACAATAATATATTGTCCAGCATAAGTATCATATACTCCACTGGCAGCACCACCACCTCCGCCGCCACCAGACCACCCCTGCGGACCAGGATTTCCTCCTCTTCCACCACTTGCTACGCCACCTGATCCACCACTCCCTCTACCAGTATTTGACCCAGAAGATGCATTTCCACCAGATTTTCCAATATAAAAATATAGTGTTCTTGAAAAACCAGTATTATTTAATCTAAATGATTTTTTTCTTCCAGGTCCACGAGTTCCTCCGGAATTATTTCCATCAACACCACCATTACCACCTTGAGAACCAGCAATTGTTATTCGTACATTAATAGCACGATCTGGTATTGCAACAGTATGAGTTCCTCTATAGTAAGTATTGTTCATTATAGTTGCTCCACATCTACGTATACACCACTATCATTAATTTCTACTTGAATAGGAGCATCTGCTTTGATTGCTACTGGTATATCAATATCATTAATCTGTAACGTTATGGTGCTTTGTTCTTTTGGAGAGTAAACAGGATTTTCACCTTTTATAGCATCATCTGTTTCAGGTATTATAATTACATCTGGATCCTGGTCAATGTATACATCTACACCTTCCATAGCACTTTGAGTCAAATAATTTGTAGTTCCGGATTCTTCATAAGAATATCCTACAGCATCTAAATTAAATTCAATTTTATATGGTCCCTTATCTCCCCATGGAGTTAAATTATATACTGCAGTACTATCGACAAGATCCCCAGTTTCTAACTCAACATTATATTCACTACTCTCCAAAGTTGTCCCATCAACAAAATAAAATTTAGGTCTTAAAGTTAGAGATGTTTCTACATTTGTTGCCTCATAAGACACTGATACATCATCACCATAATTTATATCCGCAGGAACAATAATACGAACAGTTGGTGATCGTAACACTATGAGTGTAACTTCCGATTCAGAAAATCCACCAATTACTCCATCTGCACGAAGAAAATATGTTGTTGTAGTTGTAGGAGTGACTGCGACTTCACTCACAAAATTACTTCCTCCTTGTGATAATAGTCCTGGTTCTGCTAATGCCCAATCAGCATCACCAGTAACTTCCCACTCAATAATAGCTGTCTGTCCTTCAATAATAGTATTATTTTCATTATTTTTAACATTGATATATGTACGAGTTTCATACTCCATATATACCGATGCTCTGCCAACAGTTCCATTTTGAGCAAATGGAGCAATAGGAGGACCATTCTGATCCCCAGCAACTCCAATGAAAAGAGAAGTAGTAATATCTAATAGTCCTCTTTCGACTAAATCTGGACGATCTAAAACTCCTGTAATTTCGGCACCACCACCTCCACCTCTTCCTAACAATGCACTCCTATCACCAGTAATTGATAGACCAAAACTACGAACATAACTGTTGACAGTTCCGGAACCTTGATTTTTTCGCTTACACCACCAGACACCAAGACTCGCTGTAGTTTTTGAACCTATTTGCCCATATCCTCTAAATGTACCACCAGCAGCAGTACTCGATGCACTTGATGTTACGTATGCACTGTATCTATTGTTATCAAATGTATAATTAAAATTAACTTTATAGTATCGCGACCATGAATATGTTCCGCAAGGGGCATTTTGCGTCGAAGGATTCATTATGTCTATACTAATATCAGGGCTATATTCAACCTGTCCTTGTGACCATGGAGGACTATTCCGAAAAACATGATTTACAAAAAAATTATATGTTACTTGTTTTCCTGTTCCATCACCACCATCTCCGATAAACCTATCATTAAAAGAAGTTGCTGCAGATTCTCCACCATCATTTCTTCCGCCTCCAGTACCATTTGCTAAAGTTACAGTACTACTTCCTATTAATGCCTCTGGTCTAAAATCATAATTTCCCGTTGATGCTATACCACCATTTCCTCCACCATATTTTGCACCTATACCACCACCCTGTCCACCACCAGCTGTCATTCCTAAAAATGTAGTGTCGCCGCCATTGTTTGCGGGTGACGATTGCTCATTTAATCTAGCAATATGCTCGCCACCACCACCAGCACCTATTAATGTAAAAACAATTCTTTTTACATTTTCCGGAACTGGTAAAATAGATACATCGCTAGTATAAGTATTTGGCATATTAGATCGGTCTTACATCTTGGTAATTACCACTATCATCAATTTCTACCTTAATTGGAGAATCAGCTTTAATTTCCACTGGTATATCTATATCATTAATCAATAATCCATTAGTATTTAATTGGTCACCAGGAGTAAAAACTGGTTGTTCGTTTTTTATCTTACCTTCAGACTCCGGAATCGCTATTTGATCTGGTTCTTGATCAATATCTACATTAATAATTATGTTATCCGTATCTTTTTGCTCTCCATATCCTTCAACATTCGCAATATATGCTATTTGTGATGGTCCTCTATCATCCCAAGGTGGAGTATCTATAAATTCATCATCCAGATCATCACCAGTAGGTAATTCTATCTCTTGTCCGATTGTTTCTATTCCATCAAGAGAGTAATAATATGGTGTTACCATAAATTCTGTCGGAATATTTTCACCCTTATATTGTACAGTAACATCCTCTCCATAATTAACCCTTTGAGGACCAATTAATTCTATAGAGGGAGAAGGATATACAATTAATTCAATTTCATCAGTATCTTCTCCTGCTATAGAATGACTTGCCTTTGCAGTATATATTGTTGTAACTGTGGGGCTAACTGTTTCAAAGGATGCAATATTAGTATTACCAATTCCAGGTTGAATATTCAGCGTAGTAGCATCACCAGTAATAGTCCAAGATAATTCAGATGATTGTCCTTCGTTAATTGGGTTCTCTGATAACTTTAATGTTATATTAGGCTTATCATAAACGGTTACATATTTAACAGTACTGATTGCTTGTCCACCCGCATTAGTAGCTTTCACCGTGTATGAGGTCTCACCAGTTATATTGGAAGCTGGTGATATAACTACAGTTCCACTATTAGCATATAAATTTTTGATACTAACATTGTTTTGTGTTACAATGCGACCATAGACAGGAATTGTTGATGATATAGAATATGTAAGGTTGAAAGAAGTAGTGCCTGGTCTAACAATAGAAGTTTTATTTGTTGAAATAGAAATTGTTGGTTTGGCATAACTACATACAGTTGATAAGGCATTTCCTGGTGTCGCATTAGGAACATAATTAGTGGCTCTATAGTCAGTGCATCCATAAACAATAGGTGGCGGACATCCCCCTGAACTCAATCCATTATAAGCACCTGACTCTGCCATGCTGGTACTAGCTACCATTGAAGTATAACTTGAGTAGTTACCAGTTGCCCATAAGCTTTCATGATAACTTACTCCTCCCGGTTCAGCATATCTACCAAAAAGAACTTTATATGCATTTGAAATACCAGATCTGACAGAATTACCATCAGGAAAGTACATCACTATTGATGTACAGGAACCGGAGGAATTTGAATAGTAATGACCTAATTTATATCCCATTAAATTTGCTCCACATCTACAAATGTACCACTATTATCTATCTCAACTTGAATTGGTGCGTCTGCTTTAATAGCTACAGGAATATCTACATCATTAATGACAATTTGCATAGAAGTAACCTCTACATCAGGTGTAATAACTGGTTGCTGATTACGAATTAATTCATCTGACTCTGGAATATCTATTTCATCTGGGCTTTGATCAATATCAATAAAGACAATAAGAGGATCAGAATCAGTCAAACCACCTTCAGACTGTCCAAATAAAGTTAGATCTATTGTACGGGGTCCACGAAGTGTATATGTTGGTATATAAGTATATGTTCCTGTTTCAGATTCACTCGCCCCTAAATCAATAGTTTCCGTGGTACTGTTATTATCTAAATCAGTAGTGCTAACTTGCAATTCAAATGTGTCGTTAGCGTTTTCTTGTTCATAAGTTATTGTAATCGAATCTCCATAATTTACACGCAAAGGTCCATTTATCGTCACTTCTGGTGGTTGTAATACTACGATCTCAATTTCTGCACTATCTTGACCACCAAGTCCAGATGCTGATATTGTATATTTGGTAGTAACAGTTGGACTAACAAATTCAAATGAAACTAAATTAGTACTTCCAATTCCTGGTTGTACGTTTACTACGGAAGCATCACCAGTAACAGTCCATTCTAATTTAGTAGATTGTCCCAGAATAATAAGTTCACTTTCTGCTGTAAATGTTATCTGTGGAGGAATATAAACGATCAACGGTTTTGTTACGCTGTTGGTGGTGTATCCATAATAAGATCCACTTAAAGTATAGCTCTTACTGTTTTGTGGAGTAATAGTTGTATCACCACTAACACTTACAGAACCAACATCCGTCAAAGATGTTGATGTTGAATAACTCGTAGACCATGTAAGAGTTACAGATTCTCCTCTAATAATTGCTGATGGAGAAATAGTTAAGTTAAGAATTGGTGTTGGATATGAACATCCACTATTAATATTAGCACTTGGATTATAGTTAGATGCTAAACGATCCATACACCCATAGACATTATATGTACACCCAGAGCTGACTTGATTTGCATATGGATTGTAGTTATTAGCACGGGAGTCTTTACAACCATATACAAATACAGGAGAATACCACGCAACACCTTTAGATTCGTATCCCGATGGCGCAGAATTACTAGTCTTAAACTTATGATCTACAACTGAAGGATTATAAAATTTATAAACTGCTACACGATATGCTCCAGGACCAGTATATGCATAACCAATAACACCTTCATAAACATAACCAGCAGGAGTGCCGGAACTAGTTTTGTAAAAGTGATTATATTGAGTTGGATTCCAATATCGATATACAGGTGCAACAGCCCCAACGATTCCAGGAACGCTACCAGACATAAAAAGATTCCAAACACCAGTGGATACAGCACTATATGCAGTGATTGCTTCGCCACCAGAGTTTGAAGTATAGAAAGTATCCGCTCTAAAATAACCAGGATTGAAAGTAGCGTAAAAAGAATCGAATGTATGTAAATTACCTGAAGCTCCCATGTCTATATCTCCCTAATATCTACATAAATTCCACTGTCACCAATTTCAACCTGAATAGGAGAATCAGCTTTGATCTCCACTGGTATATCTATATCTCTAACAGTTAGAGTAATTGTAGTATCTTCTCCAGGACTAATAATAGGATTTTCGCCTATAATGGCATCTTCAATTTCTGGAATAACTATTGCATCTGGTTCTTGATCAATATCAATATTAACAGTAGTAAAGCTTTCTGACTGTAATCCTCCTTCACCAATTGCATACAACTCATATTCAATGCTAGATGGTCCGATATCGTTGTATGCAACTTCATGATCAAAATTTTGATCTATGATATCAGTGCCAGAAACTTCAAATTCTTTAATTAGTTGATAATCAGTAAAAGTCCCATCAATATAATAATATTTTGCTAATAACTGAAGAGATTGTGTTGCCTGTTGAGACTGACAAATTACAATAACATCTTCTCCATAATTAACCTTTTCAGGACCAATCAAATTTGTTACTGGCGGTTGAATTACAGTTATAGTAACTTCATCCGATCCTGTTCCCGCAATAGGATGAGACGCAGTTAATGTATATGTTGTAGATACAGTTGGAGATACTTGTATTCCTGGAGAACCTCCACTAATATTGACAAGACCAATTCCAGCACTCATAGATGCTACAGAAGCATCACCAGTGATAACCCACGAAATAAACGTAGATTGTCCCAAAATAATAGTTTCATCTGTAGCTGGTGTACTTAAAGTAACTTCTGGCGGAATCAAAACATCAACCACTTTAGTCAATGTTGCAGTTTCCCCAGGTCCGACAGCAGTTAAGGTGTATGATGAATCATTTTGAGGAGAAATATCAAATTCATCCTCAAAAGGTAAATTTGATCCTATAAGATCAATACTTACGCTATTCACAAAACCAGTGACCTTATAACGTAATTCTGCTGTGTCTCCTCTAACAAATTGTTGCGGTATAATTGTAAAATATTGAATAACTGGTGGAGCATAATCAAAAGAACAAACAAAAAATCCATCACCATTATTTGAATATCCACTATTATTAGTCCATCGATAATAATTGGTATTGGAATACCAAGCAGAGTTACCACCAATACCAGCATATCCATTAGTTGTTGATGTACCACCGGCATCACCAGCGCCACCAGAATCAGAACCTCCTCCACCACCTCCACGATGCCCTGCAGGAGCATTACCACCAGATCTTCCACTAAACCCACTTTGCGTACCGCCGCCACCAATACCGCGACCAGCAGTATAATATCCAGAACTACCAGTATCATTATCATTTTTACCAGCGCCGCCACCGCCGCCAACAATAACAGTATATCTACCCAATCCACTATCATAAACGCCAGAAGCTCCACCACCGCCACCACCAGACCGGTGACCATTGCCACCACTTGCAATCCCGGAAGATCCGCCAGATCCACCAGGATTATTTGGTCCGTATCCTTTAGCTCCCTGACCACCAAGATAGAAAGTTAACGTATATGCAGTATTTCTGGTGACTAATCTAAAATCGCCAGATCTACCAAAACCACCACGCGAATGATTCCATGTAGTAGATTGAGATCCTCCACCTGATGCAGCTCCTACACTAAATCTTACGTTTGTAGAGTATTCCGGAATGTCTACTTGAAAACTTCCGTATCTATTGCCTGAACTAGTTGGCATAATTAAATCCGTCTAATGTTTCTCCAATTATCATCATCATCAATTTCTACCTGAATAGGAGAATCAGCTTTAATTTCCACTGGTATATCTATATCTGTAATAGTTAGAGTAATTGTAGTATCTTCTCCAGGACTAATAATCGGAGTTTCATTTATAAGTGCATCTTCAATTTCTGGAATAGTTATTTCATCTGGGCTTTGATCAATATATACAGCAACATCAACAATATCAGAGGTATCAAGAAATCCATATCCATCTACAGTAAATGTAAGTTTTACATTTGTTGGTCCGTAGTCATTATAAGTGACAGGAATGGTATAAGACAAAACTTCTATAATATCTCCAATAGTATTAGGAACATCAATTGCACCTGGTATCTGCACAACTTGTCCTGATGTATACGTATATTCGGAAACATAACTAACACCTCCATCAGAATTTGTGGCAGAAATACTCACTATAATATCGTCTTCGTAATCAATATTGATAGGTCCACTTACACTTAATGTAGGTGGTTGCAAAACTGTTACTTTTATCTCTTTAGATGCAACTCCCCCTAAACCAGAAGCTGTAATTGAATATGTTGTAGTCGTAGACGGTTGTATGAATGTACTAGAATTATTATTGGAAGATCCAACCCCAGGAGTAATTACTACTGTATCGACATCACCAGTAATAGTCCATTTCAACGTCCGCTGTTCTCCCAATACAATAGTTATGTCCTCGGATGTTGGTTCTTCTTCATCATCAGTTACAGTAAATGTTATATTTGGTGGTATATAAACAGTAACTATGACACTATCTGTTTCTTCATATGCAGGATTGGTAGTGGTTAATCTAAATTCAGTAGTTTCTTCTGGGGAAACATAAAATCCTGTTGAATTATTTCTAGCTTGTTGACCATAATTATAAACTACGCTTCCATTAACCAATGCTTCTATAATTTCACTATCTGATTCTCCGCCACTAGTGCTCCATGTTAATTTAGATCGTGACTCATTACCATCACCACCATCTAATCTAAATGCTAAAGGTGAAGCAGTAATAGAGGGTCTTGGTCTTTCATATGTACAGACACATGCATACATTGCTCCCTGAATACCATACCTGCAATTACCGCTTCCACCTTGCGTACCGCCCCTACCAATACTAACACTAATATACTGACCAGGACAAGAACCAGCTGATCCTCTATATCGAACACAACAAGATGCTCCACCACCCCCACCACCATACGATTGTGATCCAGATCTCCACTGACCAGCACCACCTTGACCAAGACCACCATATCCTGATGGAGCTCTACTGGAAGGACCAAAGGAATAACCTCCTCTACTTCCGCTTCTCCAAGAACCCCATCCGCCGCCTCCACCACTGTAAAGACTACCTGCTCCACCACCACCCGAACTAACACTACCAGGACTAATCGAAGTACCTGTTCCTGATCCTGGTGCCGTGAATCCGGGTCTTGGTAAACCAGAAATGTTGGGATAAGCACCACCACCGCCACCTCCGACAGTGATGTATGTAACATACTTCACATCTGTTGGTACCATGAATCCACAACTTGTTGATCTGTAGATACTATACGTTCCCATAGTATTTAACTGCTAAAATTTAATAATGTAATGAACTAATATAAATGGAGTTACCGTTTGATTTAATACTTCTAAATTTTCTACATCAACATCAACGTAAGATTCTATATCAGCAATGTCTACATCGATATTGTCATGAGTATAGTTAAACTTTGGTTGGTTAGATGGTTGATATGTAAAAGGTCTTGTAATAGTGTGATCATGAGTAGCTTCTCCAGTTGGAATAGACATTGATGTCTCTTCTAAACTATTTCCAGCAGTAGCATTTGCGCTGTTGGCTCGTGGTCCTTTTCCGTCACCTGTAGTATCGTGTTGCGTATTTTTATTGACAACTGTTAATCCAGTTCCACCACCAACATTATGATAATGTCCCTGAAATTCATCGATCGATAGAGATACAGCACTGGTATCTCTGGATATATTATATTTTGGAGATCCGTTGAACTGGTAAATATCACTCTCTATGATCATATTTCCAATATAATTCACACTCGCTCTATTTCCAATATTTGAAATAGGAGTTACTTCTACACCAACCTTACTAGTATTGCTTCCTTCTATAGTAGTTGAGAGATAATCTCCAGATCCTCTACTACCAACAATAACTTTCGATCCAAGATCAGGTAATTGAAATTGTCCTAAATCACCTGTTTCAGGATCAGGATTTCTTAATGTAACATTTTCTTTTTTGAATCTACATTCGTCACCTACGCCAAGAATTTGTGATAATAATAGAAAATCTTTTGCAGATTTAATAGAACCGTCACACTTCAAAAATCCTGCTGGAATATTTTTTTTAAAAACCTCACTAGTTGGATCTGCTCCTATAGCAATGTCCTCAATAGTGTGGATTTGAATAGTTCCTGGTATTCCGCCCCAATGAGCTTTAGCATGACTATAACTTGTATTTCTAGTAACCATTTTAGTATGCCCTGATAATGTATATAGAAGTTACTCTTGGTTGCTCAATGTTAAAGTCAATCTGTAAAGCATTTCTATTAGCTGTATTATCAATTTGGACCGTATTTGGCAGGTTTACATCTACAGTAAGATTACTTTGTGGTCTCATTCGTGAACTATCAAACGCAACATCAAACTCATCATGAGTATGTGCCTGAATAAAATCACTTGATGAATTGTTTTTGAAGTTAATTCCAGGATTACTAATTAATAGATCCCCTACCTGACTTTGACTGTTACTGTAATTATTTCTATATCCGGGGGGAATAGTAATACCATTACCGCCGAAACCATAAGGAACACTAGTTTCAATATATTTACCATTTACAAATTCCTGAATTGTACTCAACGGAGAATAAGTGACATCTGCAGGTTTCATGTTAATCGGAGGTTGCTCTGATGTTACTTTAGCAACAGTTGTACCTGAAGTTCCTGTAAGAAATCCTGATAAAAGGTCTGAAGTAGGCCATTGCAAAGTATAAGTATCTGTAATATTAGCAGAAGATGGTGCAGCATTAGGATTAGAAAGTCTACCAGCTACAATACCACCAAATTGATTAGAAGTCTCACTTAATGTAATAGAAACTGTGCTACCCTCACCGTCGGACGACGTTTCAGCAGGAGAATCTTCTTTCCAACCTTCATCAGTATTACTATATCCAAAGTAAAAAGTTTCTCCTGTTTGTTCATCTGCAGTCTCGCCTTCATCCCTGTTAGATCCATCATTATCAACAGCTGTTGCAAACAAAGTATAATAGATAGTTCCATATGGAACTACACCATCTCCAGGTTGATTTGGGGAAGTTCTATCAATAGTTTCGATTTTACCTGCATGATTATGTCGTTTAATATGGTCTCTACCTAATTTTCGAGGACCAACATAAACTGTCTTAAAACCTTCTCCATTAATTAAAGTATTTCCTTTAAGTCTTCCTTGATATCCTGATCTGTCATTAGGACTAATGTTAAATACCAGATCAACAAAAACATCATTAAAAATAGTAGTGATTCCTTGATCTTCATTAGTTCCAATTAATGGATCCATTAATGAGAATGCTACAGAATCTTTATCAGCATCACGACCTGTTCCACCAGATGAAGATGCTCCAGCAAAATAATCACTTTCAATATCCATCAGTGTCTTCCCATTTAAATTAGGAATTTTGATGGTACCACCATAATTAGGAAAAGAATTAACACCAGTTCCAACAAAATCGCTAACACCGGAATTATAAGTATCTCCAATAGTTTGTGCTAATAAAGGAAAATCTCTAGCATCTAAAGATTGACCATCACAAATAATCCATCCAGCGGGGACTGATGTAAGACCCCCTGTCCATGGCATAATGGTACCGATTGCAGCACCTCTTGTACTTTTAGATTCTTGGTAAAAAGGCATGATAGTTTATACTTCGATTAGATACCATCCTTCGTTAGAAGGAGAAACAGCAGTGTTGCCATCAGGATCAGAAGTTCCTGCGTAAACAAGAGCAAAGGCAGCATAAGGTGTTTGTACAACTAATTCACCACCATTGAAACCATTTAACTCATTACTACTAATTCCGGAAAGTAATGTATTACCCGTGTTATCAGAAGAATTCTGTACTTTCGTACCAGTTTCTGCTCTGATAACCAAAGAAACATTATATGTTAAATTACCAGAAACATCAACGATTCTAATCATATCTCCCAGTTTAGGATTTAGAGGTAATTTTACGACAGTATTTTGACTGACTTCCAAGAAGTAATTTGTATTTGCAGCTGCGTCAACTACAAAGCTAGCAGAAGCTAACCACTTACGACCACCCGATGGTGAGAAATAGTTACTAATACCAGCGACCGTTACTCTACCATCATTTTCAACACTGAAGATTGTATCACCTGCCTGATTGATCGTTAGATCACCACCGTTAATTGTCAGATCAGCTGCAGCATTATATGGGAAGTCAGTATCGGTAGTGCCAAATGCACCACCAATCTGAATAGCACCACCAAACTTACTTGTTCCAGATCCAAGAGCAGAGAATGATCCGTAGGTAGCAAAGTCTCCAGAAGAATTATCAAAGGTAAGTCTTGGCGTAGTTCCATCAACACCAAAGATATTGAAGTTACCGCCATACATGTCTACATCACCAGTTGCAGTATCAATCTGGAATGTTGTTCTCAATGGAGTTCCAGTAGAACCTCCATTAGTGATGGTAAAGAACTCTCTATTTTCAATCGTAGAACCATTGATCGTAAGTGTGTTCTCGGTAGTAAGTGTTCCTGCAATATCAGTATTACCTGTAGCAGAATCAACAACTAACTTGTTAAATCCTTGACCAAACTTAAGATTCCCACTACCAAAAGTGTTACCAGTTGTAGACTCAACCTTAAAGTTGACAGACTCCGGAATTCCACCATCAGTAATTATAAGTGATTGAATATCAGTAGAAGTTAATTCAACAATCTTAACAATCTCACTGTCAGTAAGAAGAAGATAATCATTTGTAGTAAGGAATCCACCAAATTCAGAAATACCAATACGAACATTGGCAGTATCAGCAAGAAGACCAGATGCACTCTTAATATTGACTGTTGCATTAGTATCAAAATCAGACCAGAGCTTGGTTTGAGTAGCATAAGGTCCACCAATTTTAATTTCAACAACACTTGACCCAGGTTGAATGCTCTGTTGTACTGGCCAATCACCATTCAGTTCACTTATGTCTGTGCCAGCGATTCTGATAAACTCTCCATAATTAACATCAAGAGTTGAGTTAGTTTCACCATTCCAGAAAATTTGAACGATGTCAGTGCCATCAAAAACAATTCTATCTATTTCACTATCTACAACAAGGACACTTGATACAGGATCCAATTCACCATTCTCATCAGCGTCAAATCCAGTGATGAACGATGCATTAGTCTGCTTATCCAACTTGTTAAGTACACAACCATCAGGGTGATCTGTCCTTGCAGTTGTTCCAAGAATTCCACGAGAAACTGCAAGACGGAAACCAAAAGGATCATTAGGATTGGTTACGTTGGTTAAACCGACAACCTCAACAATTTCGTTTTGAGATTCATCTTTAGCTAATGTTTGCTGTTGATCATCAACACTATCAGGAGAATTTGCATTTCCTCGTTCAATCAAAATCAAATCACCAATCTTGAAATCAGCAACAGATGGTTGAGTAATTGGTATATTGAAAAGATTGCCAGAAGAGTTAACGCCAGCAACTCGGAATGTTAAGTCTTCTCCACTAGGATTACCCAGAGAAGCAGCAGGAATAGTTAATTGATCTCCGTCACTGTATCCAGTACCAGGAGATGCCAGTACAACCTGTGCTGTACCATCAGATAGTACCTTAATAGTAAACAGTGCGCCGTCTCCAGCACCTGAACTCTGAACTTCAAGGAATGGATAGTTTGTGTTAGCAACCCATGTCGAACTTTGTGTTGGTTGAATATTATCAATAGAAGAAATCTGACCACCACCAAGTAAATATGTAGGACCACCCCACATACCTTCACCAGCGGTATCAATAACCTTACCACTCTCTTGATACTTGAGGAAAGTAATGTTTGGATTCTCAAGAGATCCAACAATGTGATCAGCAGGACTCGTAGAGAATCTTCCTCTCTCAATTTCAACAATACCAGCGTTTAGACCACCAGATAGTTTGATGGATCCCATAACTTCAGCACTTGCAAGAACCTCAAGAGAGTTTCTAACAGTTGTTTTACCACCGAGAGAACCAATCTGTATTCTTGAAGCATTGGTGCCCATATTTAAACGGGTTGTTGCTGAACTATCAGCAATGTTTAACGTTGCTGCAGGAGTAAAGATACGAGCAGTAGATGTACCAGCAAAAGCAGCAATCTCTAATGTACCAGCAAGTCTGGTTTGATATGTACCAATGTATGTTGTGGTAGCAAGGTTAGGTGCTCCACCACCAAGTCTAACACTACAGTCACTAGTTACATTATCAGCGACAGTAGCAATATCAACAATAGCATCTTCAGAACGTTCATGAATCTTGAGGGTCGTTCTTCCTGCATTAGAACCAATTCTAACAGTTTGTGTAGAAGTATCTGCTACAGAATCACCAATACTAATTACTTGAGTTTGTGTTGTGGTGCTGCCAAGAATGATTGATTCTGCATTAGACAGACCAATGAAGAAGTCAGTGTCATTAATAAGGAACTGGAAAGTTTCTGAAGTGGAGTTAATATCACCACCATCAACACTCAAGTCATCTTCTAATGTCAAGTTACCAGTCATTCTACCATCACCGATAACAACGAAGTTCCTATCAAGTTCGGTAGATGGATCTAAACCGATGCTGGTGTTAACACCAACACGACCGCCTTCTCTATAAGTAGCGGATTGATCAACAACCGCGAGATCTGTTGTAGAAACACGAAGAGTTGCGAAATCATCACCATCTGAACTATCACCACCAACCAAGAATGCGTTAGTGAGTGGGAAGTATGTCTTACCAGTAGAAGGTTCTGCCAGATAGTTGTTAGTGGAAACTGCTCCAACAGCATCATACTGTACTAAATTCTTACCACTGATGAATGCATTACCAACGACATCAAGGTTTGCACGAGGATCTGTTTCTGCAGATACAGTTGCAGTCAGTGCTGCTTCTTGATTAGTTCTACCAACTGTATTGATGCCTAACTTATAATCGCCAGGAACTTCAGTGTAAGTGCGGATTGCTTCTGCACCCAGAACCATTGTCTCTTTCCATGAAGATTGAGAAATCTCCATTGTTGCACCATCATCTTCATCTTCCCAAGCTTTAACATCAGCAGCAATTTCATTAAATAGTCTAATTTCACAGAAGTTTTCTGCTGGATCTGCACTAATGACATTCCATGAACCACTGAAGAAATTAATGCTAAAATTACTAATGCGAATTTTCTCACCAACTTTAACCTTAAGGTCTTGGTTGCTGATTCCAGCAGCCCATTCAATTATAATCGTACTGCTATTATCCGAAGTCAGAGTAAAGATCTGCAGATCTGGAATTACAGTATAGAAGTTAGAGTATACCGATCCAAGTGAACCAGAATAACCTACCTCTTCACCTTTCCAAAGAATATCACCAGCTCCAGGGTTAGTTGAAGAACCATAAGTAACATTTTGTAGAGTATACCATGCAGATCCACCATTAGCGATCAGACCGCTATTATTAGGTGTTACGTTAGAGGGCAGACCTCCAGCATAATGAGTTCTGATACTATAAACTTGTCCAGTAGAATCTACATTACCACGAGGGTTGAGTTTAAATACACCTGCTCTAACTTGGTTTTTAGTAATAACAACGTCACCTTCGTTATTATTTCTAAACGAAGATCTATCTAATGTTGGATCTTCACCTTGTGCTACCAGAGATAGAACAGTAAGAGCATCACCATCTTGAGGATCTACATTGATTGATACGGGATTATTGAAGAAAGCTTCACCTTCAACAGTAATCTTATCATTAAATGTAACCGCAGTATCAAATGTGGTTACAAGACTGCCGATAGTATCACTATCATCACCACTGTCGGCAAGAACTGCCTGCTCAAGGAACGTCTCTTCGCCTGTAATAGCGTTGATCTTACGATTACCAATATAGAGGTCACCGTTAGAGTTTAGACCCGTGTAGAAGACAATACCGCCGTCTTCACGTTTTGATTGAGCGTAGAAGTCTTGCTTATCAGATAGAACAACTTCCTGACGAAGTGGGAAACCAGTTGAGTAGTTACCAGGACCGAATCCAAGATACTCAAATGTGTGGTTACCAGATCTTGCAATAGATGGTCTACGAAGTTCAACATAGAATCTACCATCAAGAGGATATACAGAGTCACCATTAATGGGGATCTTTCTATTTTCAGATCCAATCGAAGAATTACCGCTTTGACCTCTCAATCTGTTATCAACAATATCACCATCTACATTAGAAGTAGTATTTGTAAATTCATAAGAAAGAAGTGGATCAGTAGCAAGAAAGTCAGCAACTGCTTCTTTAGTCTCACTATACTTGTAATCATTAAGTGTTACAAGACCATGAACGTAGTTATCTGCTGCAGCTACTGATGCTGGAGGATCTACAATCGTAACATCTCTGGATCCATCGTCTTGAACCTGGAACCATAATGGGTCGTTCTTGTAATCCAGAGGATACAGGTTGGAAATAGGTTGAGAGAATCTATAATAGTGGAAGTTATCACCAACACCAGCACCGAGAGGATATGGTGAGATATTACCACGAACTGCAGTAAGATAATAGATACCATCTTGCTGTGCAGGAATAACTTCTTGAATCTCTTCAACATCAAAGATGTAGAAAGTATCTTCAATGTCAGGAATATCACTAACAGCACTTACAGTATAAGTATCTCCACCAGGAGTTGTTACTCGGTCTCCAGGACACAGAGTGTAAATGTTAGCACCCTCAACTCTATAGAGGAAATTATCTCTACTCGATCTGGATGCACCAACATATGGAGATAAGTTATTAAATCCATCAGGTTCTCCAGAAAGATTCCAGAAAGCACCGTTAGACTGGGTAAACACTGTAGCAGAATTTCCAGCGTATGCTGAACCAGCAGTGTTGTAATCAAGTTTTCCAGTGACATTCTTGAGGATAACAAATGCTGTTGCTTCAATAGATGCTGGGAAATATGCATGAACATATGCAGAACCCGTGCAATAACCACTCCAAGTTACGTAGTTGTCCTCATCACTATTGAATAAATCTGCTTGAATACCAGGACCCTGTGGAATTCCGATCTCGACAACAGTGAAGATTTCATTCTTCAACCCTTCATTAATAATAGTGTGATCAAATGCCGTAATTTCTAATCTACTTTCAAGTAGAGCATTTTGAATTGTTCTTGCACTTTGAATAGTAGTCGCAATTTTAGATTCAAACTCAATCTGCAGAGGATTTTCATATGGATCATATAGAGTTTCTCTTGCACCAATATCAATACCAGCAGTATCAAGATCTTCTAAAGAAACACCCAGCTGCTCTGTGGGTTGAGATGGATTGAAGAATTGTGCAACTGCAGGAGCTCCGGATCCAGCTAATGGTTCCAAGATAAACTTCTGTGGGCGCAATCTTCTTCTATCATCAGTTCTTGTCTTGATGACATAACCATTAAGAGGTTCGCGAACATTGTCAAGATACTGGGGAACAACATAACGCAAGCGGAAGATTCTATCAACTTCAGATCTATTATCAGAATATCTCTCATACCATGTATCTGCAGTAAAGAGATTACCAGTGCCGTCAACAAAATCAGGATCATGCATTCTGGTTAGAATGCTGTTTGCATTTTGTCCACCACTGGATTCATCAACTACATTTAAATACCATCTGTCATAATTAGCAGCATCGAACTTCATTGCCGATGTCTTCTTATCTCCAAAAACAATAAAGTCGCTTCCACTACCAGCAGTAAAGATTACTTGATTATTACCTGCTTGTGCATCTGCTTGAGTTTCATGTACAGAGAATTTCGTCTTGCTTACATAACGTGGATAGTAGTAAACATCTGTTGGAACTGCTCCACCAGCAACATCAGGAAGTTGTGAGTTAGCATCAGAAGAAGTTCTGAAGAAAATCTTTTGTGCTGGTACGTTTGGAAGCGGAATATCAAACAGGTGAGGAATATCTGTTTCCAGATAAATTCCGTTCACATTAGAAACGTATCTATGCAGATCATATGGTTCATCCAACACATACTGCTGAATAATAATCTCTACGTTAGGATCAATACCTTCCGTTTCTGGAGAGTAGATGTAAATACCAGCTGCTGCATTTTCTTTAGTAGCAGCAAGTAATAAACCTGTTTCAGCAGTAGCGTTAAACTCTGTAGTGTTATTGAATGAGTATGGATAAGTATCTCTACCAGGAGCAATAACGTAATAGATTGTATTTGTTTCAAATCCTCGTGGTAGTCTGACAAGGCGCTTATCAACAGTATCAGTAAGTGGTCTTGGAACCAATCTTACAGGAGTACCAGTCTGAAGTCCATGAGGATCAGTTTGTCCAAGCCCTGTATTAACAGTGAATAAAGTTGCTCGACCAGTGAGTGAGCGAGATTCGATTGGAGCTTCAACTCTAACTACTTGATCTCTATTGCCAGAAAGGATCAAATTGATATTATCAAAATATCCTTGAATTGCTGTTGCGATATTAGCGCATTCGGGATAATTAGTATCCTGAACAATATCGGGGTCAGTTATTTTCGTTACTTGAGCGAAACTGGTGATGTTCTCGAAATACAACCAGGCAGTATTAGTAGTTCCAAGAGATTCGTATGCAAGTCCGTTGGTCGTATCAACCAAAGTGATTGTTTGAAAATCTACAATTTCACCAATAACAATAGTCGGACCATTGATATTGTCAAGAAGTAGTCCCGTTCCTGCAGCAATATCAATCTTTCCATTGACATAATCATTCTGATCATATTCAGATACTTTCATGCCAGGAACAAGACCTGATGTATCTCCAACTACAACAGTTGCACTACCACTCGTCAGTTGACAATTTTTAATCAAGAAGTCAAAGTTACGCATTGCGCCGATCATCAGGCGCTTCAGGTAATCATATGCTTCTAAAGTTTCAGTCAGTTCGTTGTCGATGAAGTCTAACTGACCACCAACTAGATAACCTTCAGCAGCAAGAATTGTATTGATGTTACCACCAAGACGCAAGTCCTTGACAGTAGCGTCAACAAAGTAACCAAGATCTCTCTCACACTTGGTGATAGTAATGTTTGGGTTAGTTAATAGTGTAGGATACTTTTCGAGAATATATCCGTATGCTTCTTGCTGGAACCATGTTCTGTTCTTCTCAATTTGGTTAGCAGCATCTTGTGCATAGTGGAAATCATCATTACCATCACCATCAACATCCATACTAACATTCAGTCCTGCTGGTGTTAGAGTAGAAAGAGATGTTGAATATGTGGTAAATCCAGATGGTTCCAGTTCTGATGAGTAAGTTTGCTTTCCACCTACACCACCAGAAGACATCTTGACGTAGAGTTTTTCACCATTCCTGGCACCAATACGATATCCACTGATAGTAGCTGCAGGTCTATTTGCAGGATCTTGGTTAGTATCACCAGCAAGATATAATTTGGTGTTATTACTCTGATCATTTGATGCTTCAATATCAATTGTATAATATTGCTGCTTAATAATTGCTGTAGCAGAAGTATCAACAACCTTGGGAGGAACAATAGCATCTACATATCCACCTTTATCCTGGTTGAATGCGAATCCTTTGAAACCAATTGCGTGAAGTGAAGTGTTACCGAAGTTGGAGTTCGAGTTGGTGATAGACATGTCACCACCACTTTCCATCAGGAAGTGATCGTGGAAACCAACCGCGAAGACCGAGACGCACTGAATAAACGCATCATCCGAAGCACGGATGTGGAAGTTTCTCCAATCATCCTTCCAGTATGCATCACCTTTTGCGTGGTAAGGAATGGTAGCAAATGCATCAGTTAATGCTGCTTGATTCCAGGTGTTAGTAAATCTGTCGTAACGAATGAACGCTCTGTCATCTTTCTGAAGCGAAACACCCGTGTACTGTGCAACAACCATCGACTTGAATCCAGTTGCCTTGGATCCATCCGCCCACATGCCGCACTGACCCCAGGTAGAACGAATCGAGCAGTTGAAAACATATGGTGATGCAGATTCAACCGAGTCAATTTCTGCCTGGATAACACCGTTAGTACCAAGACCGTTAGCAGATGTGTATGTTGTGCCGGAAACTAATCCTAAACCAGCAGCATTGATGGGGATAATGTAAGAGAATACTTTAGGATTGTCCTGATCAACTGTGTCAACCTTGAATGTACCGTTGACATTATCAGCAAGCCCGCTGTTGATAACAGCAACATACTGACCTTTGAAGTAACCATGGTCAATCTTTGTGGTTACAGTGATAGTAGCAGAAGATCCAGGAGGAATATCATCGATCCTCATGCTTTCGATTGTTCTGGTATCAGACAGAGGACCAACAATACGGTTCTCCTGTACCAGTGCTTGTAAATCACCATCATCAATTGTAGGTTGGAACTGTGCGAATGCTCTACCAACCTTCTCGTAATAACGATCAAGTTCCTTATTATCCGCATAAGTCATGATGCAGATCTTATGGTGCGAATACTCGGGAATCGCTAATGAAGTGAAGTCGGTT
>Ga0233438_10001258_pt1 | contig 28228 bp, 23 predicted proteins | sample SI_123_September_FD_182720 | JGI IMG/M metagenome (GOLD analysis project Ga0233438, IMG submission 182720) | Seawater microbial communities from Saanich Inlet, British Columbia, Canada - SI_123_September2016_10_MG | ecosystem: Environmental > Aquatic > Marine > Inlet | place: Canada: British...
AACGTGAAATGCCTTCAAGCTCTTCAGGTGTGATGGGATTTTTCACCTTATCCGCACGATCGAGCAGTGCGAATGAAGGTAACTCTCCCTCAGGCTTCTCTTCATGCTTAGGTCTCATTTTTGTCGTAACACCAGGTGTGTTTACGACGGGTGCGTCGACATCAGGGAGGCTAGCTTCAGATGTTGATGCAGTTTGTGTATCAGTAGGTGTCTCATCAAGAGGCACTGATGATGCGTGTGTATCAGAAGAATACACTGGCTCAATATGTATACTAGAATCAACCGCACCTGACACATCAGCTATTGATGTCTCAGTATCTATATTTTGAGTATCAATGACAATTTCAGGCTCGTTATCGAGTATTTCATCAGATACTTTATAAAATGAATCTTGTGTATTTCTCAGTGAACTATCACGATTTGATGGTTGATTTTCATTTAATGTCGAAGCATTGATATCATCGTTCTGTTTAGCACTCCCCTCCCCTTTAGGACTAGGTAGTGACAATTGAGAAACACCTTTGGGTAATGTAACGACTTTTTTACTTGCCCAGATGGTACTCGCACCAATGTAATCAATTATAGCGACCCATGATATACCACTGGCTAAAGTGAAGCCTGTCGTAAAAAAACACAATAATAAAATCGTTGTACCGACAAAGCCAAATTGCGGCAATAAGGCACTGGAAATAACATCACCAAATAATCCACCCGCAGAAAAGTAGTACATATCATCAAAGTTAATACTGGCTAAACCACTGATACCGATGGCAATAAAAATAAGACCGATGATCCGTAAACCTATATTGAGATAATCCCATTCAAAGATCTCTTTTACACGTTGAAACGCCATATAACCGGCAAAGGCAAACAAAAAAGGAATACTATAAGCAAGATAACCTAAGATAAAAAATAATAAATCAGCAAGTTTTGCACCTGCGGGGCCCATCCAATTCTGGATAACTGGTTGTAGTCCAGTTTGTGTCCAACCTGGATCGGCTTGATGAAATGACATCAGGGAAAGAAATATAAATAACGCTAATACAGTACATATAATCATGCCTGTCTCAAAAATGCGTTGTATACCAGTAAGTTGACTCATCGTGCGCCTAATGGAAACCAAATCTATATTTAGATTTTATATTATTATAATGTGAATTATTCTATCACAGCTATCGGATAAATTAACGTCCAGAAACATTGATTTTGATTTTATTCGAATGTTTTACTTCTTCCATCACCACATAGCTTCGCGATTCTCTGACGCCCGGTAATTGCAGTAATGTATCGCCTAATAGTTTTCGATAACTGGCCATATCCGCCACACGCGTTTTTAACAGGAAATCAAAGTTCCCAGACACTAAATGGCACTCCTGAATGTCATCTTGCTGTTGCACGGCAGCAGAAAAATCTGCAAATATATCAGGTGATGTTTTGGATAATGATATTTCGACAAAGACCAACATGGCAGCACCCAATTTCATCGGATCCACACTTGCTGAATAACCAGTAATATATCCCTGCTGTTCTAATCGTTTAACCCGTTCTAAACAAGGTGAAGGGCTTAATCCAATCTGTTTAGCTAATTCAACATTCGATATACGTCCATCTACCTGTAATGCGGATAATATGGCACGATCCAGTTTATCAATGTGCTTCGGCGTCTTTATAAGCATATAATATTTTTCTTAATGAATTATTTTCCAAATATTATACTGCAATTATCGAAAATAAGAAATTTAAAGCGTTGCAATATCCCCTATAATCCAATTTTATCCCTTTACAGTGAATAGCTATGATTATTGGTGTACCTAAAGAAGTCAAAAACCACGAATATCGTGTCGGATTAACCCCTGCTGCAGCGAATGAGTTTATCCAACATGGTCATACCGTTTTAGTAGAAACCCATGCAGGAGAAGGTATCGGGTTCAGTGATGACGATTATGAACTTGCTGGTGCACAAATCATTGATACTGCTAAAGCAATATTTTCACAGGCTGAGATGATTATTAAAGTCAAAGAGCCACAGCCCTTTGAATGTGAAATGCTCCGACCAGATCAGATTTTATATACTTACCTGCATTTAGCGCCAGATCCAGTGCAAACCGAATTATTAGTGAAATCAAAAGCAATTTGTATCGCCTATGAAACGGTCACAGATAATGCTGGAACGTTACCTTTATTAGCGCCTATGAGTGAAGTTGCTGGTCGTATGGCTATTCAAGCGGGCGCGCATTACTTAGAAAAAGCTCAAGGTGGTAACGGTACACTACTGGGTGGCGTACCTGGTGTTGCTCCTGGAAATGTCGTTATCATTGGTGGTGGTGTCGTGGGGACGAACGCCGCAAAAATGGCGGTGGGTTTAGGCGCAGACGTGACTATTTTAGACCGTTCATTACCGCGTTTACGTGAACTGGATGATATTTTCAATGGTCGTGTAAGAACTGTTTACTCCACTACAGATGCTATTGCACAATACTCTGCACAAGCCGATTTAGTCGTCGGTGCCGTTCTTATACCAGGTGCTGCTGCACCAAAATTACTCACACGTGAACATATTGCGAATATGAAAAAAGGCGCAGTAGTTGTTGATGTTGCGATTGATCAAGGTGGATGTTTTGCAACTTCAAAAGCAACAACGCACCAGGAGCCCGTGTATATTATTGATGATGTAGTACATTATTGTGTTGCTAATATGCCGGGCGGTGTGGCACGGACCTCAACATTAGCATTAAACAATGCCACGTTACCTTTTGGTCTCGCTATTGCGAATAAAGGAGCAGAACAAGCATTAAAAGATGATGTACATCTAGCCAATGGCTTAAATGTCTATAAAGGATTAGTGACATGTCAAGGCGTTGTGGATGCGTTAGGTGAAAACTTGAACTTAGAGTACATTCCCGCGTTACAAGCAATCAGCTAACTAGCATAAACTGTGAGATATTTGGGCGGGTCACATTAATAATGATTGATGTAACCATCGCCCAGATAATAAATAATAAATCCAAGTCATTAATTTTACGATTTCGTAATTACAGAGACTTATAAAACCTCTATATTGAAGCGTTAATTTCTAATAAGGTCTTTAACGGGTCGTGTGATTGTGTAATAGGCCGACCAATGACCATATAACTTACTCCGCTTGCCATGGCCTGTGGTGGCGTCATGATACGTATTTGATCGCCTACATCACTCCCGACAGGACGGATACCTGGCGTGACTAGTAAAAAATCATCGTTAACAATTTCACGTAACGCCACCGCCTCTTGAGCTGAACAAACAACACCATCCAAACCTGACGTTTGAGTCAATAAAGCAAGTTTGTTCACTTGGTCGGCTACTTTGATATTGGGTGTGACTTGCCCTAATTGAGCTTCATCCATAGAAGTGAGCACCGTAACAGCAATTAGTTTAGGCGCATCAGCACCAAAACTCTCTAGTCCCGCTTTAGCTTTACTCATCATGCTGGCACCGCCACTAGCATGCACATTAATCATCCATACTCCCAAATCTGCAGCAGCAATACATGCTTTAGCAACGGTGTTAGGGATATCATGGAATTTTAAATCTAAAAATACATCAAATCCTTTATCCACTAATGGTTTTACCGCTTGCGGACCAAAATAAGTGAACATTTCTTTGCCGATTTTTAACTTACATAATTCAGGTGATACTTTATCAACAAAATTATGTAAATCTGATAACTGATTAAAATCACACGCGACGACAACTTTTGGATCAAATGACATGCTTAACCTCGTTTAACATTATTCGCCATCTAATCCTTTGATGGGCTTCACGACACTCCAATGCTTACATGCAGGACATAACCAATACACCTGTCTGCCAGAAAAACCGCATTTAATACAACGGTATTTAGGACGGGCTTGAATTTGTTTTTCTACCAAATCAGCTAATAAACCTAAGCTATTTTGGATTTGTTTATCTTCTTGTTGTTCCACAAAAAAACCTAATAGCGTTTTAAATCCACGCATTGTAGGTTTTTGTTTAAGCTGTTCGAGAAGAATATTTGTGGCTTCGGTATCTTCACCACGCTTAGCCGATAATTTTACTTTCGCCAAATATGACGTCGCACACTCTTGCCAATAAGGGGCTAAGCTAGATTCTAATAACTCATCGTCATGCAAAGCTTCTGAACACTGCTCAAGTAAGGGAACCGCTTCAGAGAACCATGATATATCCCGGTTTGGTACTTGATTCAGCGCATCTGCGGCTTTTTGATACTCTTGAGATTCTATGTAAATGCGCCCCAGCATAAGCCATGGACGCACTGCATGCTCATCAATATCAATGGCTTTATGCAGAAACGGGATTGCATTAGAATAATCCGCTGCCTTAACAAACTGCTGAGCTTTTTCACAATAAAAATGCGATAACTGATGCGCCACATCTTTTTGATTGGAATCAACGCTTAACATTCGTTGAGACAAATCAATCGCTTTGTCCCACTCTTTAGTCGTTTGGTAAATCTCAAATAAGTAACGTTGTGCAGCAGCTCTATGCTTGTCGCTATCTAATAATTTTAAATAGGAATTCTCTGCCCGCTCAAGAAATCCAGCTAGCATGTAGTCTCGACCTAATTCACTTAAGGCATTTTCACGAGGAGTGCCTTGCAACTCATCACGAGATACAAGATTTTGATGTATACGGATTGCACGATCTAATTCACCCCGATGACGGAAAAAATTCCCCATCGCAATATGTGTTTCCACTGTATCATTATTTAACGAGATCATTTTGATTAACGTATCAACCGCTTTATCAGGTTGATCAGATAATAAAAAATTTAAGCCTTTATAATAATGTTTGGAAAGGATGCTCGATTGTTTACGTTGGGCGTTACGGACACTGTTGCGACCCATCATCCAACCATAACCTGCCGCAACTGGCAGCAGTAAAAATAGCAATTCAAGCATAAGGTATTATTCTTCTGTGGATAAGCGCTTTAATTGGTTTCGCAGGCTCTTCACTTTCCAGGTTAATTTCAACCAACTACTAAAAAAGGTCAACATACCAATCACGACTCCTAAAGAAAACACTATAGCCATCAAAGTTGATTGACGTAATTCACTTTGTGCTATCAAATAATTGATGGTGACAAGCTCTTGATTACGTGAGCCGATAATAACTGCGATAACAAGTACAATGATGAGTACCAAAAATGTTAATAATCCTTTCACAAAGCTATCCTTTTTTGTCTCGCATTGTTAAGAAAAATCAACGCGATCGCGTAATTCTTTACCCGGTTTGAAATGTGGGACATACTTTCCCGATAATTCTACTAATTCACCAGTCTTTGGATTACGACCAGTTCGTGGAGCTCGATAATGTAAAGAAAAACTGCCAAACCCTCTTATTTCAATGCGTTCACCGCGTTGTAATGTTTGCGCCATGTACTCTAATAATTCTTTAACAGCGACTTCAATTTCTCGAGTTTGAACCTCATCATAAGATGTCATTAACTTTTCGATCAATTCAGATTTGGTCATATTAGGTGCCTCGTTAATCTGAGATTATATAATATAGACTAAGAGTTACAGAAAAAAAGGTGTAACGCAAGTAAACTTGCAGTTACACCTTTTTATTTTTCAGACTAAAAGATTACTCGCCTTTGGCTGCTTTGAAAGCTTCTGCCATAGCGTTAGTTGAACCTTGGTCTTCTTGTTGATTAACTTTATCAAGTGCTTCTTTCTCTTCTGCTTGGTCTTTCGCTTTAACAGATAGAGTCACAACGCGATTCTTACGATCAACGCCTGTGAATTTAGCTTCGATAGTATCGCCAACAGAAACTTCTTCAGAAGCGTCTTCGATACGGTCACGAGATAAATCGCTAACACGGATATAACCTTCCACTTCTTCTGCTAAGTGAACGGTTACGCCTTTAGCATCAACAGCTGTAACGTTACCAGTAACAATAGCACCTTTAGTGAATTCAGCTAAGTAAGAGTTAAACGGGTCTTCTTCAATTTGCTTAACGCCTAAAGAAATACGCTCACGCTCTGGGTCCACTTGTAAGACAACAGCATTGATTTCGTCGCCTTTCTTAAAGTCACGAACGGCTTCTTCGCCCGTCTTATTCCAAGCGATGTCAGATAAGTGAACTAGACCATCGATACCACCGTCAAGACCGATGAAGATACCAAAGTCAGTGATTGACTTGATCTTACCAGATACTTTGTCGCCTTTATTGTAAGACTTAGCAAACTCTTCCCAAGGGTTAGGGATACATTGCTTAAGACCTAGAGAGATACGACGACGCTCTTCATCAATTTCAAGAACCATAACTTCAACCACATCACCTAAGTTAACCACTTTAGATGGGTGAATGTTTTTGTTAGTCCAATCCATTTCAGAAACGTGTACAAGACCTTCTACACCGTCTTCAATTTCAACGAAACAACCATAATCAGTTAAGTTTGTAACTGCACCAGATAAACGGCTGTTTTCTGGGAAACGTGCAGCAATTTCTTGCCATGGATCGTTACCCATTTGCTTCATACCTAATGAAACACGAGACTTTTCTTTGTCAAACTTAAGGACTTTAACATTGATTTCGTCACCCACATTCACAATTTCACTTGGGTGCTTAACACGCTTCCAAGCCATATCTGTGATGTGAAGTAGACCGTCAACACCGCCTAAGTCAACGAACGCACCGTAGTCGGTAAGGTTCTTAACGATACCTTTAACTTCGTGGCCTTCTTCTAAGTTAGCAAGTAATTCGTCACGTTCAGCACTGCTTTCGGCTTCGATAACTGCACGACGTGAAACAACAACGTTGTTACGTTTCGCATCTAACTTGATAACTTTAAATTCGATTTCTTTACCTTCAAGGTGAGTTGTGTCACGTACTGGACGTACATCAACCAATGAACCAGGTAAGAACGCGCGTACAGTATTCACTTCTACTGTAAAGCCGCCTTTAACCTTGCCATTAATAACACCTTTAATAGTTTCTTTTTCTTCGTAAGCTTTTTCTAGCTCAACCCACGCTTCATGGCGTTTTGCTTTCTCACGAGATAAAATAGTTTCACCGAAACCATCTTCAACAGCATCTAATGCCACATCAACAAAATCACCAACTGCAACTTCTAAGTTACCTTCGGCATTTTTGAATTGTTCTGCTGGAATAGCACTCTCTGATTTAAGACCTGCGTCAACTAGTACGATATCTTTTTCAATTGAAACGATTTCACCGCGAACGATGGCACCAGGACGAGTTTCTAACTGTTGTAAGCTTTCTTCAAAAAGCTGTGCAAAATTTTCTGACATATTAATAATCTATAGTCTATAAGTAATATCCACATCACATCCAAGTTATGCGGGGTTATTGTTCAAAGTTCATCAATCCTTTAACGAACATGATAAAAACTAACGTGGAGTTATTTCCGCGTTAGTTAAGATTTCTTTCACCTGAGCGAACACTTCATCTGCATTTAATTCAGTTGAATCAATTACATATGCATCATCTGCAGGTACTAAAGGAGCAACAGCTCGATTAGTATCTCGCTCATCACGAGCCTGTATATCGCTTAAAAGGCGCGCAATATTAACATCATGACCTTTATTATTCAACTGATGAAAGCGCCTTTCAGCCCTAGCCTCTGCTGAAGCAGTAAGAAAGATTTTCACAGGTGCATTGGGGAAAACAACAGTTCCCATATCTCGACCGTCAGCAACTAATCCAGGTAATTCAGCGAATCCTCGCTGGCGACGTAATAAGGCTTCGCGGACACGAGTCAAAGAAGCTACTTGAGATGCTAACGCCCCGACTTCTTCAGTACGTATAATATCAGTAACATCTTCACCTTCTAGCATGATGCGGGTATTACCTGCCGTCGTGACAAAATTCACATCTAAATTAGACGCCAAAGGTAAAACCGACTCTTCATCCACGACATCTATGCCATGATGCTGACAAGCAACTGCAAGAACGCGATAAATAGCCCCACTGTCGAGAAAGTGCCACTTTAAATAATTAGCTATATTAGCGCTAAGAGTGCCTTTCCCAGCACCACTTGGGCCATCGACTGTAACTATGGATATAGGTTTTGTCACTACATGTCATCCACTGAAATATTGAAGCGCGGTATTATACGCGCTCCCGGTGTCGACATAAAGTTAAATTTATATTTCTGTTAATGACTTGAGCCTTCAGTCAATGTTGAAAGACAATAAATTTACTGACATATACTCGCAAAACGAGTGAAATAATCAGGGAATGTTTTAGCCGTGCACTTTGGATCATTGATTGTCACGGCAGTATTAGATAACGCAACTAATGAGAAACACATGGCAACACGATGATCATCATAAGTATCAATATCACTGTGCAATAAAGTTTCAGGTGGCGTGACTTCAATAAAATCATCACCTTCTACAACAGTCGCACCGACTTTACGTAATTCGGTTGCCATAGCGTGTAAACGATCAGTTTCTTTCACCCGCCAGTTATAAATGTTGCGAATAGCCGTTGTACCTTTAGCGAATAACGCAGTGGTAGCAATTGTCATAGCAGCGTCAGGAATATGATTCATGTCCATATCAACCGCTGTTAGTGGTGCTCCAGTGATCGTAATGCTATTAGGCTGATAACTTACCTTAGCGCCCATTGCTTCTAACACTTCAGCAAAACGAATATCACCTTGCACTGAAGCACTACCTACACCTGTTACTTCAACGGTGCCACCTTTAATAGCACCAGCAGCTAAAAAGTAAGAGGCAGATGACGCATCCCCTTCTACCATGTAGGTTTCAGGAGCAATATAACTTTGGTTACCTTTCACATGAAACACTTTATATTGGTTATGCGTAACGGAAACGCCGAACTTTTGCATAATATCTAAGGTGATATCTATGTAAGGAATGGAAACTAAATCGCCTTGAATATGAATCTCTGAATCAGACGTAAACAATGGTGCTGCCATCAATATAGCAGTTAAAAACTGCGATGACACACTACCATCTACTTCTATATGTCCACCTGTTAAACGCTGTCCACGTATATCTAAAGCCGGATATCCAACTTCATCTAAATAACGAATGTCCGCGTTTACATCAGCTAGTGCAGCAACCAGATCGCCAATTGGACGTTCTTTCATACGTGGTTCGCCAGTCAATACAGTGTTGATTGGCGAAGTGGCCAGCACACCACATAATGGACGCATTGCTGTTCCCGCATTTCCTAAGAAAAGTTCACTTTCAGGTTGGGTCGTGAAGACGTCACCTAACCCTTCTACTACACAGACCGTGTTATTTTCAGATAATGTATAACTGACTCCTAATGCCGATAATGCATTAAGCATATGACGAATATCGTCACTATCAAGTAAATTAGTGACGGTCGTCGTGCCTTTTGCCAGTGCCGCTAATAATAATGCACGGTTAGATAATGATTTTGATCCAGGCACATTAACCGTACCTGACACAGCACTAATTGGCTGAAGCGTGAGTTGTTCCATGATAAATCGTTATCCTTTAGTACGTGAAAATTCTTGCATAAATTCAACGAGTGCCTGCACACCCTCTAATGACATCGCATTATAAATACTGGCACGCATACCACCGACAGAGCGATGACCTTTTAATGCCGCCAATCCATTAGCTTCTGCTAACGATAAGAACTCACTATCAAGTGCTGAGTCAGCTAAAGTAAACGGGACATTCATGATAGAACGATGTTGTGTAGCGACGTTGTTGTGGTAAAAGTCGTTATTATCTATTGCTTGATATAATAATGCTGCTTTTGCTTCATTACGTTTAGAAATAACAGATAATCCGCCTTGCGCTTTTAACCACTTAAACACTAAGCCAGATAAGTACCATGAATAAGTTGGCGGTGTATTATACATACTGTCATTGTTTGCTTGGATAGTATAATTCAAGAAACTTGGCGTAATAGATTGAGCTTTATCCAACAAATCATCACGCACAATGACAACAGCTAAACCTGATGGCCCTATATTTTTTTGTGCACTTGCATAAATGATCCCAAAATCATTGACATTTAACGGCCCCGATAAAATGGTAGATGACATATCAGCAACTAAAGGAACCCCTTCTAGTTTAGGCGGCTCAAAAATCGCAATACCATCTACCGTTTCGTTTGGACAATAATGTAAATAGGCAGCTTGAGAACGCTGTTCATCCGTCAAAGACCAATCTTTTTGACCAGGCACAACTCTTAATCCAGTATGATCTACAGTGTCTTGTGCCACAATATGAGTACGAGTATATTTTGCAGCCTCTGATACAGCTCCTTTCGACCAAGAGCCTGATTGTAAATGTAAACTTAAATCAGTCGACTGTGCAATATTCAACGGTACACTGGTAAACTGTCCGCGACCACCGCCCTGTAAAAACAACACCTTATAGTTATCAGGTACAGATAATAAATCTCGTAGATCTTGCTCAGCTTGAGCAGCGACTTCAATAAAGGGCTTACTGCGGTGACTGATCTCCATTACAGATGAGCCTACACCCTGCCAGTTAAGCATTTCAGCTTGCGCCTGTTGCATTACTTCTGCAGGTAACATCGCCGGACCGGCACTAAAATTAAAATGTTGCACGTTGGTTCCTATTTATTTACCAAAACAATAAAAAAGCGATGCAAACATCTGTCTACACCGCTTATGAATCTTACCTAATAAGTTAATGCATACTTATTCAGTATCATCACTGCCAGTTGATTCATTATCACTTGCTAGTGGTTGAGCACTATCTATATCAGTTGTTACTGTTACAGCATCAGCTTCAATCACATTTCCTTCTTCATCAGTTTCAATGTTTGAGGATTCTACTTCATCAATACGTTGTAAGCCTACGACATTTTCATTTTCACCCGTACGAATCAATGTTACTCCTTGAGTATTACGGCCTACAGTAGAAACCTCTGTCGCACGAGTACGAACTAAAGTACCTTGGTCACTGATCAACATGATTTCATCATCTTCATTAACCTGAACAGCACCGACTACTAAGCCATTACGTTCCGATACCTTAATCGAGACTACACCCTTAGTGGCACGAGATTTAGCTGGATATTCAGCAATATCGGTACGCTTACCATAACCGTTTTCAGTAGCAGTTAATACTGCACCTTCTCCTTGAGGGACAATTAAAGAGACAACTTTTTGGTCTTCTTCTAGTCGAATACCTCGGACACCTGTAGCCGTTCGACCCATTGGACGAACCTGCTCTTCGTGGAAACGTACCACTTTACCAGCATCAGAGAACAACATAATTTCACTGTCGCCATCGGTTAAATCGACGCCAATCAACTCATTACCATCGTTAAGATTTACCGCAATAATACCATTAGCACGTGGGCGAGAGTATTGTGTCAACTCAGTCTTTTTAACTGTGCCATTCGTAGTTGCCATGAAGACATATTTACCGTCAACAAATTCCTTGATAGGCAGAATAGCTGTGATTCTTTCACCCTCTTCCAAAGGTAAGATATTCACAATCGGACGACCACGTGCATTTCGACTTGCTAACGGTAATTGATAGACTTTTAACCAATATAGGCGTCCTCGAGTAGAAAAACATAGAATATGATCATGAGTATTAGCAACTAATAGTTTCTCAATGAAATCTTCATCTTTCATCTTCGTCGCAGATTTACCTTTGCCACCTCGTTTTTGCGCTTCGTAATCAGACAATTTCTGATATTTTACGTAACCCTCATGTGATAGCGTAACCACTACATCTTCACGCTCAATTAAGTCTTCTAAATCAATATCATGTGACGCTGCGGTAATTTCCGTACGACGATCGTCACCAAACTCATCACGAATGGCTTCAAGTTCCTCACGGATGACTTCCATTAGACGCTCAGAGCTACCTAATATACGCAATAATTCTGCGATAACATCTAATAAGTCTTTGTATTCTGATAAGATCTTATCGTGTTCTAAGCCGGTTAATTTATGTAAACGTAAATCAAGAATCGCTTGGGCTTGTTGTTCAGTTAAGTAATACAATCCATCGCGAATACCATATTCTGGCTCCAACCAATCAGGACGTGCAGCATCATCACCAGCACGTTCAAGCATTTCGGCAACATCGCCCAATGCCCAGCCTTGCGCTGTTAGCTTAAGCTTTGCCTCAGAAGGACTAGGTGACGCTTTAATTAATTCAATCACAGGGTCAATATTTGCTAATGCAATCGCAAGACCTTCCAATAAATGAGCACGATCACGGGCTTTTTTAAGCTCGTAAACAGTTCTGCGTGTCACTACTTCGCGGCGATGCAGAATAAAACATTCTAAAGTATCTTTTAAATTAAAGACTTTAGGCTGGTTATTATCTAACGCTACCATATTTATGCCAAACACCGTCTGTAACTGGGTGTTAGCATATAAATGATTAAGTAATACTTCTGCTGATTCGTTACGTTTTACTTCTATAACGATACGCATACCATCTTTATCAGATTCATCACGAAGTGCAGACACACCTTCAATACGTTTTTCTTTTACCAACTCAGCAATTTTTTCAATCAGTTTTGCTTTATTTACTTGATACGGTAATTCATTAACAATGATGGTCTCTTTACCATTGTCTTCCCTTTCAATTTCAGCACGAGCACGTAAGTAAATTTTACCGCGTCCTGTGCGATATGCTTCTTCAATTCCTTTGCGACCACTGATAATTGCTGCAGTTGGAAAATCTGGACCAGGAATATATTCAATTAATTCTTCGATCGTACATGCTGGATTTTCTATTAATGCCACACAACCATTAATAACTTCAGTTAAGTTATGTGGTGGGATATTAGTAGCCATACCTACAGCAATACCAGATGAGCCATTAACTAATAAATTAGGCACTCTAGTGGGCATGACTTCTGGAATTTTCTCAGTACCATCATAATTAGGTACAAAGTTGACAGTTTCTTTATCTAAATCAGCTAACAATTCATGCGCAATTTTGGACATCCGAACTTCGGTGTAACGCATCGCTGCCGCAGAATCACCATCAACAGAACCAAAATTACCTTGTCCATCGACCAACATATAACGTAATGAAAAAGGCTGTGCCATTCGAACAATCGTATCATATACAGCAGTATCACCGTGTGGGTGATATTTACCGATGACATCACCTACGACACGAGCTGATTTTTTATACGGTTTGTTAAAATCGTTTTTTAATTCATTCATGGCGAATAGCACGCGACGGTGAACCGGTTTCAAACCGTCACGAACATCAGGAAGTGCTCGTCCAACGATCACGCTCATAGCGTAATCAAGATATGAATTTTTAAGTTCTTCTTCGATATTAATCGGTAATATTTCTTTGGCGCGATCAGTCATAAACTGCCGAATCCCCTATATTGGTTATTGAGGGTGTTTCTCATTGTGCTTGGTCAGCTTATACAACGGAAAACCTCTCTTTTTTTATGGGTGAAACATGAGTAAATCTCACTCTTGACTATAACATCAAGCGTTCAAAATATGTAGTAAATGTACGTTTAAATATTTCTTCCGCCGAAAATTTAAGCAATTATCCATAATCGAATGTTTCCGAAAATAATGATATTATCGCAAAACGTAAATAAATCGCCCTTTAATGAAGTATTTTGGAGCTGTCTAGCGCATGAATGTTGATCATCAAGAAATCGAAAAATTTACCGCCATTGCAAGTCGCTGGTGGGATTTAGATGGTGAATTCAAACCGCTTCATCAAATCAATCCACTACGGGTGGATTACATTATTGGGAAAATTACGGGTAAATCACGTCCTAATAATGGTTATCCAAATAATATATTAAATGGGTTGAAGATTGTCGATATTGGTTGCGGTGGTGGAATATTAGCAGAAGCTTTAGCATCTCATGGTGCCCATGTGGTAGGTATTGATCTTGCAGAAGAATCTCTTACTGTTGCACGTCTACATGCGTTAGAGACTGGCTTAAAAAATGTGACATATGAATTAATTTGTGCAGAAGAATTCGCCTCACAAAACATGGAACAATTTGATGTTGTTACATGTTTAGAAATGCTTGAACATGTGCCAGACCCAGGCTCAATTATTGAGGCCGCTGCGTTTCTTGCAAAACCCAATGCACCGGTTTTTTTCTCGACACTTAACCGAAACCCTAAATCCTATTTAATGGCTATTGTCGGTGCCGAATACGTGATGAACTTAGTGCCCAAAGGAACTCATGATTTCAGTAAGTTTATTAAACCCAGTGAACTAATGCGTATGATTGACAACACGCCTTTAACAATTAAAGCAACGACCGGTTTGCACTTTAATCCAATAACACAAGGCTATTATTTGTCGAATGCAAATATAGATGTGAATTACATTGTACACTGCCAAAAATGAATATTATTTTCCGCTCTTTTCATCTTGACAAATAATTAACATAACTCAAATAGACACCATATATAGTGTTAACATTATGCAATTACTTCTATATATCGTGTTTGCATAACAACATCATAAAATATAATAAAAAAAATTAAATAATTTTACACCTCTGTCGGTTGCCATTTTTTTATATCAAACCCCATATTTACGGGCTTTGTACTAATCCCTTGAGCGCACTGATGGTTTTTTAACCTACAAAACACATCATCTAGTGGTTGCATTGCAACTTAAACCACATTATCTTGTGCCTACCATCTATTTCGCAGACCATTAATTTTATCTTCCTGTTTTTTAACACAAGTCGTATCAATTCATCATAGGTTGAATTAAATATTGCTTGGCACGAGAAAGATTGTTGGTTAACAGAAAATCTACTAGTTAGATATTTGCATATAAATATTAAAATAAACGGCATTTAACATGAACAAACAATTATCAGTTACCAAACGCGATGGCGTAACCGAAGCCATCGATTTAGATAAAATTCATAAAGTCATCACATGGGCGGCCAAAGATTTACATAACGTCTCTGTGTCTCAAGTAGAAATAAAAGCACATATCCAATTTTTTGATGGCATCAGCACTGAAGTTATCCACGAAACATTAATCAAGTCAGCCGCCGATTTAATCTCAACTGATTCTCCTGATTACCAATATCTTGCTGCCCGTTTAGCAATATTCCATCTGCGTAAGAAAGCTTACGGTCAGTTTGAACCACCTAAGTTATTTGATCATGTTAAGTCTATGGTTGAGCGTGGTAAATACGATGAACATTTACTGGCTGACTATACTGCTGAAGAATTTGAAGCGATGGACGGTTTCCTCGATCATTGGCGTGATATGAATTTTTCTTACGCTGCAGTCAAGCAGCTTGAAGGTAAGTATTTAGTCCAAAACCGTGTAAGTGGAGAGATTTACGAAAGTGCACAATTCTTGTATGTCCTTGTCGCAGCTTGTTTATTTGCAAATTACCCAAAAGCGACACGTCTTGATTATATTAAACGTTTTTACGATGCTGTTTCACTATTCAAGATTTCTTTACCTACGCCCATCATGGCAGGCGTTCGCACCCCTACTCGTCAATTCAGCTCGTGTGTGTTGATTGAGGCAGGAGATAGTTTAGACTCCATTAACGCAACGTCTTCTGCAATTGTAAAATACGTCTCACAGCGCGCTGGAATTGGTGTTAATGCTGGTCGTATCCGTGCATTAGGTAGTGAAATCCGTGGTGGTGAAGCATTTCATACTGGTTGTATTCCTTTTTATAAGTACTTTCAAACAGCAGTTAAAAGTTGTTCGCAAGGTGGTGTCCGTGGTGGTGCTGCAACCCTCTTCTATCCTTTATGGCATTTAGAAGTCGAATCATTACTTGTACTTAAAAACAACCGAGGTGTTGAAGAAAATCGTGTTCGTCACCTCGATTACGGCGTACAGTTTAATAAACTAATGTACACTCGATTAATTAAAAACCAGAATATTACCTTATTCAGCCCATCAGATGTGCCTGGATTATATGATGCATTCTTTGCTGACCAAGATAAATTCGATGAGTTGTACGTCAAATACGAAAACGATCCTAGTATTCGTAAGAAAAGTATCAAGGCGATGGAGCTATTCAGCTTATTCATGCAAGAACGTGCAAGTACTGGTCGTATTTATTTACAGAATGTTGATCACTGTAATACGCATAGTCCTTTCGATCCTAAAGTGGCACCAGTACGACAGTCTAACTTATGTTTAGAAATTGCATTACCGACTAAACCGTTGGAGCATGTAATGGATCCTGAGGGTGAAATCGCTTTATGTACATTATCAGCCTTTAACTTGGGTGCAATTAAATCATTAGATGAGCTCGAAGAGTTAGCAGATTTGGCCGTACGTGCACTAGACAGTTTACTCGATTATCAAGATTACCCAGTACCGGCTGCTCGCAATGCATCATTAGGACGCCGTACGCTAGGTATTGGTGTGATTAACTTTGCTTATTACCTGGCGAAGAATGGTGTTAAATACTCTGATCATAGTGCGAATGGATTAATCCATAAGACCTTTGAAGCGATCCAATATTATTTAATGAAAGCTTCTAATAATCTAGCTATTGAGCAAGGGCCTTGTCCATTATTTAATGAAACGACTTATTCTCAAGGGTTAATGCCTATCGATACTTACAAAAAAGATATCGATAACATTTGTGATGAACCGTTACATCTAGATTGGGATAGTTTACGTGAGAGTGTCGTTAAACATGGTTTACGAAATTCAACATTATCTGCGTTAATGCCTTCTGAAACGTCATCTCAAATTTCAAATGCAACTAACGGGATTGAACCACCACGCGGTCATATCAGTATAAAATCAAGTAAAGATGGTGTCCTTAAACAAGTTGTGCCTGACTATGAGAATCTCAAAGACAAGTATGAGTTACTGTGGGACCTGCCCTCAAACGATGGTTATTTACAATTATGCGCCATCATGCAGAAGTTTGTGGACCAAACAATTTCGGCTAATACCAGTTATGACCCAAGTAAATATGAAGGTAATAAAGTCCCGATGAAATTACTCATTAAAGACTTACTTACCACTTATAAATTGGGCATTAAAACCTTGTATTACCATAACACCCGAGATGGTGCGGGTGAATCAAGTGATGCTGATCTATCAGCAATCAAACAAACACCTCAGGCCCAAGTGGTTATTGAGGAAGAAGATGATGGATGTGCTGGCGGCGCGTGTAAAATTTAACACGCACGCATGCTTCAACTACAACAATTAAATAGAAGTGTAAACACATGAAATATACTACCTTTAATCAAAAAAATACGGACTTTATGCTAGAGCCTATGTTCTTTGGCAACCCGGTAAACGTAGCGCGTTATGACCAACAAAAACACGCTATTTTTGAAAAATTGATTGAAAAACAAATCTCGTTTTTCTGGCGTCCTGAAGAAGTTGACGTCAGTAAAGACCGTATGGACTTTCAAGGGTTAAGTGATGCTGAAAAGCACATTTTCATCTCTAACTTAAAATATCAAACCCTATTAGATTCTGTCCAGGGACGTAGCCCGAACATTGCATTGTTACCGATTGTTTCTTTACCTGAATTAGAAACTTGGATTGAGACTTGGTCTTTCTTTGAAACTATTCATTCTCGTTCTTACACGCATATCTTACGTAATTTGTTTACTGATCCGAGTAACATTTTTGAAGATATCGTCGAAAACGAAGAAATCAAACGCCGTGCGGCAGATATTTCTAAGTACTACGACGATCTTATTTTTGCTACTCAGTTATGGCAAACCCAAGGTGAAGGTACGCATGAAGTTAACGGTGAAACTCATATTATTAACATGCGTGAACTTAAGAAGAAATTGTATTTATGCATGAATTCAGTCAACGCATTAGAAGCGATTCGTTTTTATGTCTCGTTTGCGTGTACATTTGCATTTGCAGAACGAGAATTAATGGAAGGTAATTCTAAAATTATCCGTTTGATTGCCCGTGACGAAAATTTACATTTAACCTCTACCCAACACGTATTAAATCTGTGGGCCAAAGGCAAAGACGATCCAGAAATGGCTGAGATTGCGAAAGAATGTGAACAAGAAGCCCGTGATATTTTCTTAAACGCTGTGCAGCAAGAAAAAGAATGGGCAGCATTCTTATTTAACAACGGTTCAATGATTGGTTTAAACGAAGAAATCTTGTGCTCTTATGTTGAATATATCGCTAATCAACGCATGGCGGCTATCGGTTTAGGTCAACCATTCGATGTCTCGAGTAACCCACTACCTTGGATGAATAACTACTTAAATTCTGACAACGTACAAGTTGCACCACAAGAATCTGAAATAAGCTCCTATCTAGTTGGTCAAATCGATGCTGAAGTATCCGCAGATGATTTTGATGAATTTGAGCTATAACACGTTATTTATCACGTGAAGTATCATTCGTGAATAAAGATAAACAAGCAAGGTCTATTAGTGTTACTAATGGGCCTTCTTTTTTAAGTACACCGGATCATTCGATATTAGATGATTTAGAGGTGCAAGGTATAGAAGTCGAATATCATTGTCGTGAAGGTTTTTGCGGGGCTTGTCGTTGTAAGTTAATTTCTGGCGAAGTGGATTATACTTTAGACCCATTAGCGTTTATTGACGATGATGAAATCTTACCTTGTTGTACCATACCAATAACAGATATCACTCTAGCCATTTAGTGTTTTTTGACTAATGTCGACATAGCTTCTTCTAAACCTTTAACAGTCAATCCGTACATACGTTCTGACATGAACTGCCGAATAATTTGAATAGAGTGATGATAACGCCAAACTTGTTCAGGTTGTGGGTTCAGCCATACGCTCGCATTAAAATGCATTAATAATTGATTAAGATAATACTCACCAGCATGTTCATTCCAGTGCTCAACACTCCCCCCAGGATAAGTGATTTCGTAAGGTCCCATGGTCGCATCACCGACAAATATACATTTATAATCTCTGCCAAAGCTACGCGTGATCTCATCTATACTGATCGTTTGTGCCCGACGGGCATTGTCTTTCCATACGCCTTCATACACACAATTATGAAAATAAAAATATTCTAGATATTTGAACTCACTGTGCACTGCACTAAATAATTCTTGGACCTGACGCACATGAGCATCCATCGAACCACCTACATCAAAAAACACTAAGACTTTGACTGCATTATGCCGTTCAGGGGCCATTTTAATATCAAGTAATCCAGCATTTTTTGCTGTAGCTCCAATGGTGTCATGAATATCTAATACTTCAGCGGCGCCGGTTCTAGCAAATCGGCGTAATTTGCGTAGCGCCATTTGAATATTACGAGAAGATAATGACTCATCATCCGAGAAGTTTTTAAACGTGCGTTTATCCCATACTTTAACGGCCGAAAAGTTTCGATTCCCATCCTGACCAATCCGCACTCCTTCAGGATTATCACCATACGCACCAAATGGCGAAGTCCCACCTGTGCCGATCCATTTGTTGCCGCCTTGATGACGTTTTTCCTGTTCATTAAGACGCTCTTGTAATGTTTCCATCAGTTTATCAAGTCCCCCCATAGCTTTAAGCTCTGCTTTTTCTTCGGGTGATAAACGCTTTTCAAGCTCTTTCCTTAACCATTCATTGGGAATGTTTTGATCAAAAATATCAATCGCTTGTATCCCTTTGAAATAATCTGCAAAAGCAAGATCAAACTTGTCGTATTGCAATTCATCCTTCACCATGACCGTTCGAGATAAATAATAAAAAGCATTTACGTCACTGAACACCACTTCATGTTTAAGCGCATTAAGTAGATCGAGCAACTCTCGCATCGTCGTGCGGACTTGATATTTTTTAAGGGTTAAAAAGAAATTAATGAGCATGTTTGTTACCCTTAACGGTCTTGACGACGCGCCATGAACATTAATTTTTCAAACAAATGTATATCCTGTTCATTTTTAACCAATGCTCCGTATAAAGGAGGTAAATCATTTTTATGATCATCACTGTGTAGCGTAGCAGGATCAATATCTTCAGCCATTAATAATTTTAACCAATCTATGAGTTCTGACGTAGACGGTTTTTTCTTCAATCCAGGAATATCCCGCAATTCAAAAAACCGTTTGAGGGCAGCATCTAGAAGGTTTTTCTTTAAGTCAGGATAGTGGACATCAACGATCTCTTGCATTTGTTCGGCGCTGGGAAATTGAATATAATGAAAAAAACATCGACGTAAAAATGCATCCGGTAATTCTTTTTCATTGTTGCTCGTGATAATAACGATGGGTCGTTGGACAGCTGTCACCCATTCTTGAGTTTCATAAACATAAAATGTCATCTTATCGAGTTCTAATAATAAGTCATTAGGAAACTCAATATCCGCTTTATCGATTTCATCAATCAACAACACGGGTGGTTTATCTGCCGTAAACGCCTCCCATAATTTACCTTTAATAATATAATTACCGACGTCATGAACTTTGTCATCCCCTAGCTGAGAGTCTCTTAAACGTGATACTGCATCATATTCATATAACCCTTGTTGGGCTTTGGTAGTGGATTTAATATGCCATTGGATCAGTTCAGTATCTAAACTTTGAGCAAGCTGTTCAGCTAACATTGTTTTACCAGTGCCCGGCTCACCTTTAATAAGTAATGGCTTTTGCAGCGTGATAGCGGCATTGACGGCAAGCTGGAGTTCATTACTTGCGATATAATCATTGGTACCAGTAAATTTCATAAGTCTCTCTTAAGAATACGGTTAGTTAACAATTCATACTATCTTATATCAAAATATCACTTCAAAAATGAAGTTATCTCGTTGAATATACACTTATAACCAAAAACTATATATAAAAGGACATCTCCATGAATGTATTTGACGACAATTCCTTATCGATTGGTCGCACTCCACTGGTCAAACTTAATCGAGTTACCTCTGGTAATGTTTATGCAAAAATCGAATCTCGTAATCCCAGTTTTTCTATAAAATGTCGTATTGGTGCAAACATGATTTGGGATGCCGAAAAACGTGGCGTCTTAAAACCAGGTATCGAGTTGGTTGAGCCTACTTCGGGTAACACCGGTGTAGCATTGGCTTTTGTTGCAGCGTCTCGCGGATACAAATTAACCTTAACCATGCCTAGTAGTATGTCTCTTGAGCGTCGAAAACTATTAAAAGCCCTTGGTGCAAACTTAGTGCTTACTGAAGCACCAAAAGGTATGAAAGGTGCTGTCGCGAAAGCTCAAGAAATCGTAGCCTCGGATCCATCCAAATATTTATTACTACAACAATTTGATAACCCTGCTAACCCAGAGATCCATTTTAAAACTACAGGGCCTGAGATTTGGGAAGATACTGATGGAGAAATCGATGCGTTTATTGCAGGTGTCGGTACTGGCGGTACTATCACAGGTGTATCTCGTTACATCAAACAAAAACAAGGTAAAGCGATTACCACTGTCGCTGTCGAACCAACAGACTCTCCTGTCATCACACAAGCATTAGCTGGCGAAGAACTAACCCCTGGCCCTCACAAAATCCAAGGGATTGGTGCCGGATTTATTCCTGGGAATCTAGACTTAAGCTTGATTGATGAAGTTGAGCAAGTCACTAATGAAGAATGTATGGAAATGGCTGATAAGTTATTAAAACAAGAAGGGATCCTAGTGGGTATTTCTTCTGGTGCTGCAGTCGTCGCGGCAAAACGTTATGCTGAACGCCCAGAAAATAAAGATAAAAACATTGTTGTTATCTTAGCGTCGGGTACTGAACGCTATTTATCAAGCCCAATGTTTGCTGGAAAGTTTTCTGATCTTGAAGAAGTACAGTAAAACACGATTGAACTGATAAAAAAGGAAGCGGTAAGCTTCCTTTTTTTTATGTATTGTGGACCGTAATAGTGCTTAATCTTATGTGCTTTCGGTCAGAATATCAGAGCTAAAATACACTCATAATCTTATACAAACGCACTAAAATCAGGTTGGCGTTTCTCAATAAACGCACTGAATGCTTCTTGAGCAGCTTCTGAATGCATCGCTGAGACAAAAATCTCTAATTCTTTGTAAACATGCTTTTTCACTACTTCATGATTCGTTTTTAACAATTGCTTAGTCTGTAATAGTGGGATACGGGGGGCTAGTGTTAATTTTTTAACCACCTCATCGACCTTTGCATTTAACTCTTCTGGAGATAACACGGCATTAATCATTCCTGCTTGATGAGCTTCATCTGCCGTAAAGCTTTCGCCAAGCATCAGCCATTCAGCAGCTTTTACGTGCCCAGCTAAACGCGGCAGAATATAACTAGAGGCGTATTCAGGTACTAATCCCAAGTTGATAAAAGGCATCATAAACTTAGCCGTAGCTGATGCATACACAAAATCGCAATGCAACAATAGCGTGGTACCAATACCAATAGCTAAACCTTCTACTTTTGCCACTACTGGTAAACTTGACTCCATTAATGCCAACATGAATTGCTCTGTACCATTAATTGATTCAAGGTTTTGGCTCTTAATCGACGCAAAATCGAACATATCATTACCGGCCGTAAAACATCCATCGCTACCTTGGATGACAATCACTCGAGTATTTTGGTCATGTTGCGCAAAATTAATCGCATTAGCTAAATCAATGTACATTTGTTGAGTAAACGCGTTTTTTTTGTGACTGCGAGATAACGTTAAGGTCAACGTTTTATCATGGTGGGCAATGCTAACATCCGTCATAGCTTAATATCCTGTGTGTTGCGAGGTAGATATAAGTCTGTGAAATCTTACATAAGAAATCTTATAGACTATGGTAGTATACTTATAATCGTTTTAATTAGAAGATATATTTAAACCTCTTGTTAACATTTTTTCCAACTCATTATAAACACTGGTTAACAATTTTAATTGTTGCGTTTATTAGTACACTCAATCAATGGTTATTTGCCGATTACGTAGGTAATGTTGAATTTGTTCATGCAGCGGTAAATAATGGCGAAGTGTGGCGGCTGATAACCCACGCACTATGGCATACTAACCTATATCATTGGGGTCTAAACATCACTGGTCTTGCGTTATTATGGGCCTTACATGGTGAGCACTATTCGCCGTTGAATACATTTATATTGTTATCTTGGTGTGCTGTCTTTTCCTCAGCCGCTGTATGGCTCTTTGCACCTCATATCGACTATTACGTTGGCCTATCAGCGGCTTTACACGGTTTATTTTGTTATGGTGCAGTAGCTGATATCAGGCAAAAACGTTATTCAGGCGGGTTATTGATATTAGGTATTATGGTAAAACTCTATTTTGAACAGCATCAAATACATGACAATACTGCATCACTAATCGAAGCAAATGTGGCGTATGATGCCCATATTTTTGGTGCTGTCGCGGGTATTATTTATGCAATAGTATATTTTGGTCAACAAGGGCTAAAGAAAAAAAATCAATAGCCCGAGTCATTCAGTAAATCACCGATGCCTAGAGATGTTCCTCAAACAGCATGAAAATACGACGATATTCATCTAACCATGAACTAGGCTGGACAAACCCATGTGGTTCAACGGGGTAAATAGCGGTTTCAAAATGGATCTTTTCTAATTCAATGAGTCGCTGTGCTAAGCGCACGACATCCACAAAGAATACATTATTATCCACCATAGGCGCATTCATCAGTAGCGGTTTTTCAAGACCTTCAGCAAAATATATCGGTGAACTTCTTTCATAGGCAATGGGATCAATATCGGGTGTATTTAAGATATTTGAAGTATATGGCGTATTGTAATGTGCCCAATCAGACACAGGTCGTAATGCCGCACCGGCCTGAAATAAATCAGGTGCTGTGAACATAGCCATGAAGGTCATGAAACCGCCATATGATCCACCGTATGTACCAATACGTTGTCTATCGACATTTGCATTAGCCACCAACCAATTTACACCATCACGTAAATCTTGTACTTCAGGGGTACCCATTTGACGGTAAATCGCGGTGCGCCAATCACGGCCATATCCTTTTGAAGCTCGATAATCCATATCTAGAACTACATATCCTTGCTGAGCAAGCATATTATGGAACATATATTCACGAAAATAACCTGACCACCCCATGTGCGAATTTTGTAAATACCCTGCCCCGTGATTAAAGATGACCGCACGTCGTGGATTACTTAAATCAGATTGAGATGGCATGTAAAGACGTGAGTAAATCGGCTTATCAACATGAGAAGATGGAACTTCTATAATACTCGGCGCTTTAAAATTCATTGATAAATATTCATCAGATACAAACTGACTCAAGGCTTGTGGAGGTTTATTTCTCTCAACTGAGGCTAAGAATAATTCAGGAGGTCGATTCATGGAGGAATGGGTCAATAATAATTGAGAGCCATCCGGGCTCAATACATAATCGGTCATACCATTGAGATCTGTTAATGCTTCAGAGGCTCCGTCAGTGGTATCAACTCGATAAATTTCATAGATCCCGGGGTGCTTTTTATTCGCCTTGTAATAAATGTACTGACCATCTGGTGATTGAGAAATACTATCAACAACAAATTCACCTTGAGTTAATGCTCGTAACTCACCATTAACGGGTTTTACGTATAATTGAGAAAAACCAGTATGTTCAGATAAAAAATATAAGGAAGCTTCATTTTTTAACCAACCGAATCGATTAAAGGCGTAATTAATCCAAGCTTCATCACTCAAACGATGCTGGGTAACAAGTGATTTTTTATCAAAATCTACTGTCGCAATCCAACGGTCTTTATTATCCCAAGCTTCGAGCATAATCCCGACTTGGTTTTCAGAGGTATGCCAATAAATGGGTGGCTCGCTCCAATACCAGCTACTCATTAATGTAATATCTCGAGGTAAGCGGTTAGTTTGATAAGTGTCACCACGAGCTTGTGCGTTTTCACGTTTAACCGTTTCAAGCACATCATCGTTATATCCTGGTAATACCGAGGTTGCTAGTTCATGGATACTATTATTGGTCAAATCAACTAGATACAGTTCATCATTTTGCGGTTTTGCATCTGCGACTCTAGCGCGAACCGGTATACTCGCAATTCGCCCATCCTCTTGAATATAATGAGGCATGATGTCGCTATCTTGTCGCCATTGACTTTGTTTGCGTGTCGCAATAATCGCCCATTTTCCATTTGGCGCAACGGATACGGCAGACAACCGATAATCTTTGTCAAAATAAAACGGTACTTGTTCTAGTTCAGAGTTCGATTCAATCAATTGTTGTTGATAGTCAGACTGTTCTTGACGTTGCTGACGTTTGACTTGAATGTATTTAATAAGTGAAATTTGTTCTTGGGCGATATAATCTGCCCCTGGCTTAACTGCAACGGGCTTATCCGCAAACGCCCAACTAAAAAGTGATTGGCGCTTAAATGACTCAGGATCAATAACATGAATATGTGACCCTTGTTTGAATGATAAACGACCATCTAGCATAAATTGAAGCTGAGACACGGCTTCTTGACCGTGTGAAAAACTATGGGCAGAACGAGATTGTGCATCATAGATAAACCCAATATCATCATAGATCCATGCGATAAAACGTTGATTTTGGCTGACTACACGCTCCTCTGCTTGAAGTAAATGAATATTTTTTAGCGACGCTAGTTCACCATTTATTACGATATTTTCAGGGCTGATTTGAAAGACATCTTTAATACTACTGCCATGTCTTTTTCGTTCAAACACGATGTGATCGCCTAACACTGACCAACCCACATTGTCAGCAAAACGCCCTAACCAATCTGGGTCAGACATGATTTTTTCTAACGTTATCAGATCAGAATCGGATTGCACCGATGGTTCTTCAAACGATGCTGGGCGAGTTAATACATTCGATATGCTCTGTTTTACCACAGTATTATTGGAAGACATTGATGGTGTTTGCGGGGCATTGGATGACGACTGACATGCCATAAGCAAAGATATGGCGACACATGTTAATGAAAATCTTAACGGCTTCAGCATAAATTGTTGTCCTGTTTTTATAATAATTATGAAAAATAATTTCTAGATCTCATCATAAAAATTAATCGTGGGCAATGTACAAACGCTTTTTAACCTGTAAACATCGATTAGTTGATCTATTCCCCAAGATATACGCTATATTAATAGTACCTAATGTTGTTTTACTCAGAGAATTCTTATAATGAAAAAAATCATACTAACACTAGCTATATTGTTTGTTAGCCAATCTACCATAGCGAGCGAGTGTCCGGACGTTTTAAAATTTATGAAACGAAAGCTCAACTCTCAAGAAACCGTTAACTTGTGTGAAGCATACAAAGACAAAGCTATATTATTTGTAAATACGGCTAGTAAATGTGGTTTCACGCCTCAATTTGAAGGGCTCGAGTCTTTATACAGTCAATACAAAGACAAAAATTTCATGGTACTTGGGTTTCCATCAGATGATTTTAATCAAGAATATAATGATGAAGGGAAGACAGCAGAATTATGCGAGCTCACTTATGGCGTAAAATTTCCGATGTTTGAAACTATTTCAGTTAAAGGGGATGATGCCGATCCTTTATATCGCCTGCTAGCAAAAAAAGCAGACACCACTCCTAAATGGAATTTTTATAAATATCTTGTCGACAGAAAAGGCAATTTAGTGGATTCTTATTCATCATTTACAAAACCAGATGATGCTGAACTCATTGCTGACATAGAGCGCGCTATTCAGCCCTAAGTTATCTAGATTCTGGGTTAATATTTGAGCTAAACGCTACTTCAATGTGGCGTTTTTTTTGGCAAAAAATCTTTCCATCACTTGTTAAGTTAACGTTATATTATTTAACAATGTCATTCCAACAGTGTGATCTCTTCCTCTATATTCAGCCGTACAAATTTGCGTCATTTAAAAAAGGAAAGACTAATGTTAAATTTAAAAAGTTTGTTAGTTGTTGGTATAGCAATGTCACTTGCTGCTTGTGGTAGTAGTGATGATTCCTCTCCATTTGAATCCTCAGACCCGAGAGTACCTGGTAATTCCATGGTACGAGTGGTTCATGCATCACCTGATGCTCCCAAAGTCAATATTTTGGCCGGCGGTGACATATTAGCGGGGTTAGAAAATGTTGATTATCAAACCGCTTCTGGCATTATTTCAGTCCCTGAAAATGTATACCCTGTTGCCGTGAGTGCAATCACACCCGCTGGCAATGTAGAAGTATTGAGTGCTGATCTTGTTGCCCAACCAGGTGAATTAAACACAGTCTTAGCAGTAGGCTCCGTCGCCGCAGGCACTTTAGAGTTACTCGCTTTAAATACTACGCCTTCAATGGACAGTGCTGGTACCACTCAGCTCCAAATCGTCCATGCCGCTCCATCCGCTCCAACGGTAGATATCCACGTGACAGCGCCTGATGTCACTACATTATCATCGTCAACCGTGCTGGCTACTGCTGCGTACAAAGACGCTACTGGTTTAATATCTGTTGCGTCGGGAGATTACCGTATTCGTATTACCCCTGCAGGTTCAGACACCGTAGTCTATGATTCAGGGCCTGTTGGCTTGGCGTCCCAAGAAAATTTATTGATTGCAGCAACTGAAAATGTAGGTCCAGGTGATTCGCCAGTAGCATTAGTGGTGGCAACTAAAACAGCATCAATTACTTTAATGGATAGAAACACACCTGCTGATATCAGAGTGATTCATGCAGTCGCTGATGCCCCGGCGGTCGACGTAATTGTAGATAACGCACTGACTTTATTTGATGGTGCGCCCTTTCTAGGTGTAACCGATTATGCATCAGTAGCAGCGGGTACCTATTTAATCGATGTTGCGGCAGATGCGGATAATTCAGTGGTCGTGATCGATGATGCATCAATCATGTTAGACTCCGGTAAAACTTATACTGCTATTGCAAACAATACACTTGCTAACATCCAATTAGATTTAGTCATGGATATGCCACGTCGTATTGCCACAGAAGCACAGGTACGTATTTTTCATGCTTCTCCTGCGGCAGGCTCGGTAGATATTTATGTGACTGCAGATGGTGAAATTGCGGATGCAACTCCTGCTTTTAGTGGTGTACCATTTAGTGCAGGTATGCTTACAGAAACAGGTTATGTCTCTTTAGCATCAGGTGATTATCATGTAACTGTCACACCAACAGGAACTAAAGATGTCGCCCTTGATACTGGTTTGTTATCACTTGAAGCTAACAAAATTTATACTGCTCTAGCTGTTGATGCAGTGGATGGTGGCGGTCCAGTTCAATTGATATTAGCTGATGATTTTTAAATACTCAGTATTTTAACACTCAATAAAAAAGCTACCCAT
>Ga0233438_10001259_pt1 | contig 28209 bp, 28 predicted proteins | sample SI_123_September_FD_182720 | JGI IMG/M metagenome (GOLD analysis project Ga0233438, IMG submission 182720) | Seawater microbial communities from Saanich Inlet, British Columbia, Canada - SI_123_September2016_10_MG | ecosystem: Environmental > Aquatic > Marine > Inlet | place: Canada: British...
GTTATTGAACAAACCAAGCGCCACACCTTCATCGCTTCCCTTTTGCAAATACCCCATGTCTTTGTCTGTATCAACAAGATGGATCTGGTAGACTACAGTCAAGAAGCCTATGACAAAGTAGTTAAGGAATACACCGACTTCGCTGCGAAACTCAATGTTCAGGATGTCCGATTCATCCCCATGTCTGCCCTACACGGCGACAACGTAGTCACCCGCAGTGAAAAGATGGGTTGGTACGAAGGCGGCACCCTGCTCCACAACCTTGAAACCGTGCACATCTCTGCAGATTACAACCTGCGCGATTGCCGCTTCCCTGTACAAACCGTCATCCGCCCCCACACAGACGAATACCACGACTTCCGCGGCTATGCCGGCCGTGTCGCCGGTGGTATCTTCAAAAAAGGAGATAAAGTCGTTGCCTTACCGTCCGGTTTAGAGAGCGCCATTTCAGGTATTCATACCTTAACAGGAGAACTAGAAGAAGCCTTCCCGCCGATGTCAGTGACCATCACTTTAGAGGACGATATTGACATCAGTCGCGGAGATATGCTGGTACGCAGTGAAAACCGCCCAGAAGGAAGTCAAGACCTGGATGTAATGCTTTGCTGGCTCAATGCCACCCCGCCACGTCCACGAGCGAAATACGTCCTCAAGCAAACTACGGCAGATGCCCGTGCCATGATTACTGAGATTCAGTACAAGATGGATATCAACACCCTGCACAGATTAGAAGAGGACAAGGATATTAAGATGAATGATATCGCCCGTGTAAAGATCCGTTCTACGAAACCGATTTTTGCCGATGAATACAATCAAAACCGAGTAACGGGTTCATTGATTTTAGTCGATGAAGCCACGAATGAGACCGTTGCTGCAGGGATGATTCGCTAAGTAAACTATCACTTGAATAAAAAACCCAGCTTATAACAGCTGGGTTTTTTATGCTTTAAAATGCCTGCAGCCCGCAGTCATTCAGTATACATTCTTGCAGTCAAAATCATATTAAAATAGCATGATTTAACATAGAATGAAGCTATATCAATTTACCATTAAATGTCATGTTCATGTCAATTCTGAAGTTGACATAAAATAAAAGCCGACTCAATGAGCCGGCTTTTAAATTCTGAAAATATTTTTTCTTAGTATCTGTAGTGTTCAGGCTTAAACGGTCCTTCCACCGTAACACCGATGTAATCCGCTTGGTCTTTGCGAAGCGTCTCAAGCTCTACACCAATCTTCTCCAAGTGCAGACGAGCTACTTTCTCATCCAAGTGCTTAGGAAGCGTGTATACCTTGTTCTCGTACTTGTCGCTGTGCAACCACAACTCAATCTGAGCCAAAGTCTGGTTCGTGAAGCTGTTTGACATTACAAAAGAAGGGTGACCGGTAGCACCTCCTAGATTCACCTATCGGCCTTCAGCCAATACGATGATTTCATTACCATCTACGTTGTATAGGTCCACCTGTGGCTTGATAACCACCTTAGTATCGCCGTACGTCTTGTTCAACCACCATATCGATCTCGTTATCGAAGTGGCCGATATTACATACGATGGTCTTATCGTTCATCAACTTGAAGTACTCTCCAGTGATGATGTCTTTATTTCCAGTCGCAGTTACTACGATCTGTGCACGTGGAATAGCGTCTGCTCGATACACCAGTTGAACTCTTCCTCGTTCATACCCTTCCAAGCGTATACCGGAATACCTGCCGCTGCGATGGCCGCTGCTGCGTGGTCTTGGGTGGACAAAATGTTACAAGAAGACCAGGTTACATCAGCACCTAGCTCTACCAAGGTCTCAATCAATACCGCCGTTTGGATGGTCATGTGCAAACAACCCGCGATGCGTGCGCCGGCTAATGGTTTGCTGGCACCGTACTCTTCACGGAGCGCCATAAGACCTGGCATCTCTGCCTCGGCTAACTCGATTTCTTGTCGGCCCCATTCGGCCAATGACATATCTTTAACTTTGCAGGGCACGTACTGAGCTGCTGAGCTCATATTCTAATCTTCTTTTATGATTACTATTAAAACATTTGATGCAAAGAGTTTCACTCTAAGAGTTTTTGCTATTTGATTGAATAAACTGATTAGCAGAGCTAGTGGGAAAAAAAACGAAAAATAATCTACTGCCCCGTAGTGATATTTGAATTCAACTTTGATACCCTTTTGATTTTTGAAAAATCGTTCCAAAGAGTATGCATTTCCAAGCGAATAAAAAGCAGGATAGCCTGTAACTCCTTCTGAACCCTTGCGAATTAGTGGTATGATTTTACGCGCAAGTTTGTTTCCAAAAAGCTTATTTAATAATGAAAAGGGATGATAGCCAAGAGGATAAAGATGTATCATTCTACCGCCGTAGTTCAATGCTAAAAGTTGATTTTCGTAACTCGTTTTAACGTCTTCTACATGTTCCATTAAATATTTAGAGAAAATCAAATCTCCTTTTTCTGGTAATGGACCTTCAACGCTTTGGCAATAAAATTCATTATAGTAATTATCATAAATGAATTCATCATCAATATCTATCCCTACATATCTATAACTTTCATTTTTTTGCAGAACGGGGCGCGACACTCCTCCTAACTCGAGAATAGTATTACTACTATTTGAAGCTTGATTTATCAAATCTTCGAAGTGATTATCAATATTTAGCTCTAGGTTTCTAAGTGGTTTAGACAACCACTTGTTAAATTTGATTATCATAGTTGAATAAGTTTGGTTACGATTCGTTCGGCAGTTTTCCCATCCCACAATTGAGGGATTCCACCCTTCTTCCATTCTCCTGCAAGAAGTATTTTCATAGCTGGCGCGATATTTTTAGGATCCGTACCTACGAGTTCGTTTGTTCCTACCGTAACTGTTTCTGGACGTTCTGTATTATCTCGTAATGTTAAACATGGTACTCCCATCACAGTAGTCTCTTCAGTAATACCACCAGAGTCCGTTACCACAGCAAATGATCTTTCTACAAGATAATTAAATTCAAGATAGCTCATTGGATCAACCATATGGAGTCTCGCGTGTTCTATACCTAGCTCGTTAAGCATCTTCTTCGTTCTAGGGTGAACCGGAAATACCAATGGCATATCCTGCGTATTATAGATTATCTCATCCATTAACTCCTTCAGCTTCGCACCCTCATCAACGTTCGCTGGACGGTGAAGCGTCATCATGAAATATCCCTTTTCAGCTAATCCAAGCTTTTCCCAAATAGATGGCTGAATAAATCGTGATTTGTTCGCAAGTAGCGTGTCTATCATACAGTTTCCTACAAAGAAAATCTGATCATCACCATAACCACTAGCGCGAAGGGTTTTATTTGCGACCTCTGACGTAGTGAAGAAATAGTTTGTGATTGCATCAGTAACTAAGCGATTAATTTCTTCCGGCATGGTCCAGTCGTTAGACCTAATACCTGCCTCTACGTGAGCAACCTTAATTTGCAGTTTCTGAGCCGTAATAGTACATGCCATTGTAGAAGTGACATCACCCACAACCAAAACAATATCAGTAGGGTTATTCATCAAATATTCTTCAAAACGAATCATGATAGCACCCGTCTGTTCTGCTTGAGTACCTCCACCTGCGCTCAAGTTAGCATCAGGCTCAGGAATATTCAATTGCTCAAAGAAATCACCAGACATTTTCTTGTCATAATGCTGGCCGGTGTGAACTAAAGAGTAGTCTATGTCAACACCCTTTGCTTTCCTTTTTTTGATTTCATGAATTATTGGAGCAACCTTCATGAAGTTTGGACGTGCTCCGGCAATAATTGTAATATGATTCATTAATCGGTTGTTATCGTTTCTAATATTTGTAATGCGATTTTCTTTCTGTTGAAACCTTCTGCGAGGTTCTTACATCCTTTCTGGAACTCGGCATATTGCTTCTCTTGAAGTATTTCATGACACTTCAAGATGAATTCTTCCTCATTTTCAGGCTCAAAGCAGGTTCCCGCATTAAAAGATTCAATAATTCCTTTTGTTTCACCTTCCAACCCAAGCAGAATAGGTTTTTGTAATGCTGCTGCTTCGAAGATCTTACTTGGAATAACGGTCTTAAATGTGTCACTTTTCTTCAAGTTGACTAACGCGACATCCATCAGTGACAAGTATCGAACTACCTCGTGCTTTGGCACAAATGGCATAAAGGTTACATTTTCCAATTTCAATTCTCTTGCCTGATTAAGGAGGTTTTCCTTTTCAGCTCCTTCACCTATGAAAAGGAAATGAGCCTGTGGTAAGCTCTCTTGAAGCTTGGGGAGACTACTTAAAATAAATGAAAGTCCATGTGCCATACCATGCGTACCTATGTACGCGAACACTTCCCTCCCATGGAACTGAGGGTTAACTTCCATCAGTTCTTTGTCTTTCGGCCTAGGCTCGAAGAGATCAAGGATTACGCCGTTTTTATGCACGTCTATCTTTAATGCATCTATACCTCGAGCCGAGATTTTTCTTTTGAAGGCATCTGTAACTACAATAATTTTCTTGGCAGATTTATATAACCTCAACTCTACACACTCTAAGAACTTATAAATTTTACTTTCATTCATTGCACCAACGGCAGCAATAGATTCTGGCCATAAATCTCTGACCTCCATAATCCATGGCTTAAGCTTGAAGAAAGACAGCCATCTTCCTGCAACCGCAGTAAAGAACTGAGGAGATGTGGCTACAATAATGTCTGTTCTAACCCAAAACCCAACAAAGAAAGCCATTACTGCAAATGATATATAATCTAGTATGCGTTTAAGGAACCCCTCGTTTGCCGTTATATAGGTCCATACACGGATTACTTTGATTCCATCTTTTTCTTCACGACTAATGAGCTTGTTCTTAAAGCCTTCATAAACCTTTCCGTGAGGAAAATTTGGGGCACAGGTAATCACCGTTACTTCAAGCCCCTTTTCAACCCAATCACGTGCATGCTCATAGGTCCTAGTGGCAGGAGCATTTACCTCCGGAGGAAAGTTATCTGTGAGAAAGAGTATTCGTTTAACTGACTTCACGAATCTGAATTATAGTTTGTTGAAAAACGGAATAGGAAATAACTGGAGCATTTAGGAGCCTATTATAACCCTTCGCATAGTTATAATCTTCTAGCTCTATAACCATAGGATTATACTTGTCACCCTTGAAACTCAACTCTATTTGATTATTCATTAAAAAAGTAGCTTCATTAATTTGCTCTAAGTACACTTCTGGGTGAAAATGCAAGTAGCCTTTACCGTAATAACCTTTTGAAGTCGATTGATAAATCAACTCGTCTGCTAAGGTAATTTGACCAGCTATTGTACTATCAAATGTTCGGGAGATTAGAGTTCCAAAACCGTCGTGAATTGCCTTTAATTTTTGGCCGTCATCAAAATCAATTTTAACATTTGCTCTGCTCCCAACTCGAAATCCCGACCAAACATCGCTTGAGTTACCTCCTGAGACAACACAATTGTGGCTGTGAGTAGACCTCTCCTGTAATCGTCTATCGTTTTTCTCATAAGTACTCACACCCACATCAACAATCACCGGCGTGCCGTTGTAAAACAACTCAAAATTCAACTCGTCTGCATGTGCGTGTCCAGGCTGATACGAAGGATTAATTGATCCTACATTCGCAAACAAGGTAAAGTTACCAGAATTCAATCTACGGTAGCCAGAGTATGTCATGTCGTTAGACTTGAATGGATAATCTTCACCCAATAATCTCTTCGAATATTCAAGAATCTCCGAAACCGACAATGCAATGTCATAAGCGCTATCCTGCATCATTGGTATTCTATCCAAATCTTTCCAATTCATTGCAAAACAAGTCATCCTGATAGCATGTGACTTCAATTCTGACTCAAGTTCATCACCAAAGGTCTTAGCAAAGTTCAAAGCATCTAATAACCTTTCCAAAATGATTAGGTGATACATAGGACTGCGCTCGTAATGCATACCATCATTCAAAATCTGCTCTTTAAGCTCGCGAATGAGTTGCATCTTTCCTTTCTGAGTGATTTCTTTCTGATTGGTTATTAACCCTCCTATATAGAGTGCAAAGGCGTTCTCTAATAGATGATTCGCCAAAAGATGGTACTCCAACCTACCTTTAAGGAACTTAAGGTCCGATACTAATTCAGAATACAACCAGTCTTCGTTTATGTCCCACTTAGAGACGAACTTAGCCGTGCTAATGATTCTGAGCGATGTAGGATATGCATGCAGAATTATTGGATTCTTATCTGCAGGAGTCGCATAGAACTGACTCAGCGATTCTAAGCCTTGTTCTTTTGACATTCCAGGCTGATGCAGCCAATCAAAATAGTTGAGATTGTACGTCCACAGCATTCCATAATCTGAATAAGACCAGTTAAGTGAATTTTGAGAAAAAGATTGCTCCAGATTCAAAAAGCTAAAACGCCATACATCATTGCTCAGCGATAGAGACGTTCGCTTTTCCGGAAAAGCAACTAAATCCACTTGAGCGAAACTCCCTTCCCGGGTAGTAGCTACTCTCTTGGGTTTAACCAGTCTATATTTGATTTGATGGTACACCTGAGTAAACTTCAAGTGCTTCAGAGTATGATAAAGTCTCTTTACTTGATTGAGATCCATTTACCTTCGATAAAAGAATCTACTGCTCCGAGAGTAGCTTTAGACGTGTTCAGAACCTCTTCCCATGGAATAGTTGGTCCTGATGCCTTCTCTACACATTCAAGTAATTGCTTGAACTGATTAAAGTGACCTTTATCTTGTCTTGACTTCTTTGATTTGAAGCCACGTACACCAAAGCCGGTTAGTTTTCTCCAGTTATCTAATACTAGGGTAGAATTCTGCTGATGAACTTCTATTCTCTCTTTTGAGTAGGTCTTAGAACCATTAGAGAAATAATTGATTACCGCATTACTACCGTTCTCGTACTTAAGTAAAATACTGGCGTTATCGGTATTGGTTTGAGCATCTGGCCCCATAGCATTCATACACACTTCGATAACTTTAGAACCTGTGAAGTACGTACAGAGATCAATGAAGTGACACGCTTCTCCTATGATTCTTCCTCCACCCGCTTTTATATCATGCACCCAAACCTCCGGTGGGATATAACCTGCGTTCATTGTGGCAATAATATTCATTGGAGCCGGAGATAGTCGTTTCTTGAGCTCTAGCGCTAAAGGAGCGAAACGTCTATTAAATCCAACAGTCACCCATCCTTTTGACTTTTCAACTGCCTTTTCAACTCTTACCAAGCCTTCCCAAGTAGTAGAAAGAGGCTTTTCTACAAAAACATGCTTATCACACTCTAATGCTTCACTTACGAACATAGCGTGACTGCCGTGTTGTGTCGTAACAAGAACTGTATTAATCTCAGAATCGACTAAGATTCCCTTATAGTCAGTGGTACTGTTTTCTATGGAATGTTTTTTCGCTTGAATGCTACCACTTAATCCTTTGGAGCTCGCAATGCTCTTGATTTGAGCACTAGCTGCTTTAAGCTTTGGAAGAATCATTGATCCAGTAAAGTTACCAGCCCCTATAACTCCTAATACCGGTTTACCAGCCGAATAATTCTTGGGCTCAGTTATCTTTACGTTTTTTGGATCAGTACTCTTCTTATTTGTATCATAAACTAGCAAAGATGCAATGCTTTTTCCTTTCCCGATATTGTCGTAGATCTCGGAATAGTTCTCAAACGGCACTCTTTCAGTAATGAGCGAACTAACATCTAAAGACCCGTTTGATAGTGCATTCAACACCGCCTCAAAGTTGCGTTTCTCTGTCCAACGTGCGTAAGGAAGTGGATAATCATTTCCCCCCTCTTCATAGCTTGAATCATAACGACCCGGTCCATAAGAACAGGACACCTGGAATAACAATTCTTTCTCGTAGAAATCTGACCGTTTAATATCAAGGCCAATAACACCTACAAGGACTATACGCCCTTTCTTTCTCGACATCTGTGCACTTTGGCTGATGATCTCATTCGAAGGGTTAGATGCTGTTATAATTACCGCGTCACAACCAACCTGATTAGTTTTTTCCTGAACATATTCAACTTGTTTTACCCCCTTTTGAGGGTTAACAGCGTCGATACCATATGCTATGGCTAAATCTACCTTACTCTGATCGAAATCAAAGCCAATTACATTACATCCATTCGCTTTCAGTAGCTGCGCTGTAATGAGACCAATAAGTCCTAGACCAACTACAACGACGGTCTCGCCTAAAGTTGGATTAACCAAACGAATTCCTTGAAGACCAATTGAACCAATTACCGTGAACGCAGCTTGTTCATCACTTACTCCTTCAGGAATTTTGGCCACAAGGTTTTTAGGAACACTAACATATTCACTATGCGGACCGTTAGAAGCGACACGGTCACCAACTTTGAATTCAGTCACATCACGACCAACCTCTATGACTGTGCCTACGTTACAATAGCCTAAAGGTATAGGCTGCTCAAGTTTATTTTTAACTGCGTCTATAGTAGAAACAAGCCCATCTGTTTTAACCTTAGCTATAACCTCTTTAACCTTATCAGGCTGCTGCTTTGCCTTTTGAACGTATGATCCTTTGCCAAAGTCGACCAACATTTTCTCCGTTCCTAAAGAAACTAGGGTATGAGAAGTCTGGATTAGAACTGAATGAGAATTACATAATGGCATTGGCACATCCTCCAATCTTGATTGACCATCCTTAAGCGATTGTACTAACTGGAACATTTGAACTCAAATTCTAAATACATATTTAACAACATTTCTTTTGAAGGAACGGACATATCCGAATTAGGAGAATTCTTGATAATAATCTCGTCAAACAAATCTTTCAGGTGCCGATCCACTTTATTATAGGTACTAAATGATTCATTCGATTTTTCAATCTGCAATGCAACTGGATTGGCAAAAGAAAATACTTTTTTTCCTCTAATGAGGCCTTCATAATAAGGAAACCCAAAACCTTCAAATAAACTAGGGATAGCAATACAATCACTATTTCTAACTAGGTTATTTATTTCGTGATTATTCAAATTAGACAAGACCACAGTTGCTTTATTCGATTTAACATAATTCCGAGATACAATAAACAACTGGTGTGATACATTAAGCCTTGATAAATGAAAAGATTCTTCCAAATAATTCAAGTCCTTATATTTTTCATTTGCACTTACAGCCAATACATAAGGCCTACTATTACTTTTATTATTGACGGAATTTTCCGAAATCTCTAAACTAACATAATTAGGTATTATTCCGTCTATAATTTTTCCTGTGTGACATAAATAATCATAGGCTGTCCAATCAGATATGGCCACGAACCTATTTTTTAAATTCGCCGCTATCTTCATAAATAAATATCGCTGCAGACGTCTAGCAAAACTTGCATGAAAGCCTAAGTGTCTCCACTTTAAATCATGTATAATTATTACGTCTACAACTTTTGGATCACCCACAAGTAGACCATAGTTCATTGTATGATAAACAAATGTGGGATTATATTTCTTCAACTTAAAACGTAATGATGCGGTCCAAAAAATCGTTTTTCCAATAAATAAAACTCTCGCATTACTCCCGATTTGACCAATATATTTTTTCACGTATTCTTCCCCCTTCGGAAGAATAAACATTGTGTCATCATTCGTAAATAAGTTCAATAAACCTTCGACATATACCTTATAACCAAAATTTACCGATGATTTATAGGTTATACAGTTAAATACTCTGACTATCATATTTTATTAGAACTTGTCTATTTGGAAATTTTCGGAACGACAGTATTAATAGTACAAAAATCATCGCATTACCATAACCCGAAGCCTGAATTAACTTCTCACCCGCAATACTAAAAGTTACAAATAAAGATGTATATAAGATCATCACAATGAAGCCAATTCGATTATAAGAATTTGCGATGACCATTCCATACTTTAAAATCAAGTATCCTAGAATCATAGTACCCAAAAAGATACCTGACTCTGCGAGTACATTCAGAGGCAGTGAATGTGCACTCGTTTGAGATCCAACAGTTCCATAAGAACCAAAGCCAACACCAGTTAGTGGCCGATTCAAAAAAAGAGAAAACGCTTCTCTCCAAATATGTTCCCGCGTACCTGTAGGATTACTGCCGGAAAAACGAAGCAATATTGCCTCTATCAACGTGTAATCCTTGGAGAGTACACTAAATTTTGGTATTATAAGGAATGTTGTTATAACGGCAAATATTTTCCATCTAAAGGAAAGCAAGACAAAAACAATCGTCAAAGAAAGAACTATCGCCATTCGATTGATAAAAATAATTGATGTTAAAGCTGCAATAGCTATGGAAATGTTAAAAAACAATTTATCATGCTTGATGCTAATAATGGCTCCTAGCAAAGAAAAAATGAACAACACATTTCCCCCCCAGATGTTTATACCACTACGAATTCTAATAATATCACCATTATATTTACCAAATCTATATACGTAGATCAACATACATATCATCGCAAATGTATATGTAAACCCTTTTAAAAATTCCATCAACTTGACTTTACTATTTACTTTCCCTAGTATAGCCAAACCACAAACAAAATGCATTCCTACTTTTATCCATGAAATTGAGCCAAAATCGATATTTATAATATAACTCAAGATTAGCGGTATAATAATTATCATTTCGGTCTTATAGAATCTCGGCCGTTCTTGATCAAACAAGATGAATATAAAGGTGAATAACGGTATAGTGAATTCATTCACATTAACATCAACCGAATTATAAGGAAGACTTGTGAAGCCATTCATTAACAATGAAAGTGCTATGCCAGCTCCAAATACAATTCCCCTGTTATATTTCATCTAATCACCAATAAAGCTTTGCCAGTTACTCCAATATTTATCAATATTATTGCTCTCATAGGACCAAGTATTGAGTAAATCATCGCACCATTCATCCACGCGTGCTTCTATTCTCTTAGTGTCATGCAACACTAGGTCTGTGGAAAGCAAATCTGGAAAGTCTATCTTGTCAACGCCAGAAAATATGCATCTTGGTATATGTAAAAGCTCAGCCAAATATAACATAGCACTATTAACACCCACGACTAGCTTAACTTTACCCATTAACGTGTTTATGGATTCTGTACTAACTTCGAAAATATCACTAGGTAACGAGTCAAAAGAAGCTTGTTGACTTGGGTGAGGTCTAAATATCAGCCTCCCACCCACTTTGTTTTTTATAACGCTAGCAAATTCCTCAAAATAACGTGTGTAATTCTTCGCCCCTCCATATAATGGCTGCCCTATGAACAGAACATAATCTCTGGGAGTCGCACTTGGCTCACATGCTTTTGCATCAAAAAGATTTTTAACATTATTTGTTACGAAATATTCTGTTCCTAACAAATTCCAATCGTTAATGAAATATTCTTTTTGACCCGACGAATTCAAGGCCGTTCTCCTAATCTGTATGGGCAGCAATTGTATTTGACCATTTTTAAACCCGTTATAATTAGAAAGGATAGTACTCAGTATGCCAAGGCGCAAACTGAGAGAATATATGTCGGAATTTGCGTTCAACAGCTTTGTCAGCCTAAACAAATGCAGGACAAACCTATTAAGATAATCTCGGTACGATCTATTCCCTCGTGCAACAATCTTCTCTTTTACCCTTATTCCGTGCGGATAAAAATCCACTGCGATACCCAGCCTATTGCAAACATTTATTAATATACGCTGCTCATAGTTATGTATTGATATTACTAGAACCTTGTCGGGCCGTAAAGCTTGCAAACTTTTGGTAATATTATAACCCCATTCCTTTAAATCTCGTGTTTCTCCCGACCACTTAGATTCATCGTTCCCGTGACCAAAAAGGCTCGAGGTATGAAGAAATATCCATTGATTATTCATGTATTTAATCGGCAAGAAATCAACAAATCTTAAACCATTCAGCCATGTATCATAAACTACAATTCTATTCATATAAACTAAAAACCACGTTTAACACTACTTGTACAGCAGATATATAAATTAATGGGCGCAGAAATAAAGAAAAACTCCATCTATAATTTACCCGTCGTATACCAATCAACACATAGCCAATGGTCCCCGATACAGAGAAGAAATAAACAATAAAATCAGATAATTCAAAACCCACAAGACGGATCCCTACAAACATTAATGAGATACAAAATCCGACTATATTCGCACCTAACTGTATACTTCCTTTAAATTCCTTTGCCAATCGATCATTTAAAATTGCATAATACGAATATAATGCTATCATCAAGCCGATTAGATTAAGCTCCATTTTTACTGTGACAAGGTCAACATCGAATAGATAACAGTAAAGAATCACAAATGACCCTGAAACTATGTAAAAAACAGGAATTAGATATAACATTCTTTGAACTATCTCATTCGTGTCACTAGATAAACCGAAATTGAAATCGACATTCAATAGCTGTGAAATATATCTTCGTATGAAAGATATCCACAAAAGATTTGACAAGCCATAACTTGAAATAAGGATATTATCTTCATAACTACTTTCGCCTTGAAGTGCGCTGAAGAATCTTGGTAATATAAAAACGCCAGCGGCCAAAAATGCATTCAGTAAAAAATTCATGTTATCTCTAAGTATATCAATCACTCTTTTTATGATCGAAGCTAAATGTATATTCACAGCGTAAAAGCTTCTCGACAAAGAAAATAATACCAAAACAGTCAGTAGTAATGTAACATTATTCAAAGGGGCTCTTAGGAATAACAAGCCCACAATCAATACTCTCCATAGAATCGTAACAAGAACTAACCACAAATAATTACCGGTTCCCAATAGATGCGACGCATAAAATTGAGAATGCTGTAGGATTATTGTTAACAGTACAAAAAAAGCCATTCTCGTTCCGATTAAAGGAAAGAATAACAACAAGAGTAATGAAGAAAAAACTGCCAAAAAAAACATTATTTCATTGTTTCTTTTGACCTCATTTTTGCTTCCGTTCATTGTTAATTGGAAATCAAGACCAAAATTCAAAATTGGCACGATTAACACTGCCGCTGGCAATACAAATGATATAATATTTTTATCGAGTCCGTAATTCTTAAGCAATAAAAACAGTACAGCGCTAGGAAACCCTTTACTAAGGACTGTGTAGAAAATTGTGGACGCCGTTTTAAGCACTAATTAGCTTTATTAGCCTAAAAAGTTCAATTTGATCATCAATTGAGCAAAACTCGGAATAAGAACTATTCTCAAGACTTCTTATCTGATGTTCTAAGCCTGGCTTGGATTTATCATCATCAATTGTGACTTCTTGTATGTGAATACTGTTCTTTGGAATGAAACCTAGTTTTTCCATAGGCTCTAAGACATATTTACCCTTATCAGTTCTGATGTAAATTTTCCAACGTCCTTGACTTGTCCAATCGGCGTTATAAGAGAATGGAATATCACCTACCATACCACTACCTATGAAAACTGACGCCTGCGGATGCCATGTAATCTGATTCTTTCCTTTAGAAATCGCATTCAATTCCGTTGGCATACCACTAGCCAGATAAAATGCTGTGTCTATCACATGAGCGGAATTTGACTTTATCCAATTATTCAACGCTTTTTCAGAATAATCGTTTGGGTTGATTCGATCTACCCACTCAGTGAATTCAAACTCAAAGCTTGTAATATTCTCCTTTGAAAGTATTTTTTTTAGCTTACGAATAGAAGCATAATGCCTTCTATTATAACCGATAACAATTTTAGAACCATAATACTCGGAAGCGTCCTTTAGCTCTTGTAACTCTTCTATTTCTAATGCACCGGGCTTTTCGAGTAGGATTTTTTGAATCTTGTGTTTGACTAACTCATGTGTGATTTCATTGAGCGCTTCGATGGCCACTGCGTTTATGTGCAAAATGGTGGAATCAAAATGAGCTGATTGAAACCAAGTTTCTAATCCGCCAGTTAGAAATATTAGTCTAGCGTTTGAATCTAAGTCATCGAAATATTTCTCAAAGGACTTCTGACTTCTTCCGATAATGAAGACGTTATCATACTCAAGTTCTAACGCAGCCTTTGCATGTTCAAAAGCCATGAAACCACTACCTACAATACATATGGATTTCGTTTGCATAATATTAAGTTATTGGAAGGAAATCGCCTGATTTTCCAGTTAAAAGTTTAATTGCGTCAAACAATGCCGCATGTGTAGATGAAAGCTCATTTAACGTTGGCATAGTACAACAACCATTTTCCATATCTAAGTAAACCTGGGCTGTTAAAATAGATGAATAAATTAAGTCCAATTTAATTTCTTCACTTCCCTTATTGTTCAGTTTACTGCCTCTAAGACTAGTCTCATTGAATCGATAAACTCCTTTATTTGTATCAATCTCAACTATGACATCTTTGTAAACCCTCGAGTCCGAAATAATTTCTAAACAAATATCGTCCTGCGTTTTAAACCTAAATGTTCCTTCACTTTCCAAGAATTGATCGCCACGTTTGTTTTTTAGTGGGCTAAAACCAAAAGAATTTGCCGGTATTATCTCCATTGATCCCGCTAAAAACTGAAATAAGTCAATGTAATGAATTGCATTACACAATAAACCAAAGTCAGGACCAGTAACCCTCATTGATTGAATTTGATGCTTTTTCGATTTTAGAATAGTATAATTCCGAAAATATCTATTTGGCAAGTTTCCATAGACTTTTGTTTTTCCTTGGGCAACTATTTCTTTCGCCTTAACAAAATCTATATTGGATTGAAAAACTACTTTTTCTAATAATATAAACTTGGGTTTTAGTTTAATTGAATCATAAAAGTACTTGAATCTAACATCAGCAAGGGTGGCAATTACTACAATTTCCAGAGCCTTATCGATTGATTCTAGTTCAAATATTCTCTGAATTGTAGTGTTATTTTCAGCTCCAATTAATTTACAATTGCTAGTATATGTTTGTTCATTTGGTTCAATAATAAAAATATTATCAAACGAATTCAGACTCAATAAAGACTGTGCATGTCTGCAGCCCATGCCCCCGAAACCTATTATCAGAGCACTTCTCATTTGATTTGGTGTTTTAATCTCCATTCTCCTTCCTCGTCGATATACCACAGATGAGGGCTCCTCCAACTATTAATTACCTCCCAAAAGTATTCCTCACTAATGTCACAATAGTCTAAAAAGGTTCTAAACCACTTCGAAGGAAATTCACCGTCGTATTTTCTAACTAAAGCTATCCCTTCTTCTCTGGAAATATGACCATCTCGAATCTCATGCGCGGTGTCGCTTGTACATCGTCCAATTCCAAACTTTATAAATGCTAGATAGAAATGAAACCCGTCTAATTGATCATCCAAGGAAGCATATTTAGTAAATGTACCTTCGCTCCTCTCTGGACTGGGTTGAAATCCATTGTGCTCAACACAGTAGTAAAAGTTTTCTTGCGGAATCCACCTTTTATAATAACCGTAAAAATGAATCTCAGTATTGTTTTTATCCAACGATTCATTAGACGGAGCCATGTAAGGCCTTAGGTCTTTCTCAGACAATCCATACTCAACTAAATCTTCCGGAGAAAGTCCTGAGAAATAATGTTTCTTATGGTCGGTTTTGTAATCTCTTGTCGGTTTGAAAGCGTTCTTCATGTCACCACCATACTCAACTTCACCATTCTCGCCATACATAATTAATGATATACCATGTTGAACAGCAACTTGGAGCGGATAATTCGTTTGACCATAAATGAAAGGCTGAAAGGGGTCACCTAATACTTCAAAAGAAAGCTTAGTCAGTTTTCTATGCACCTTACCCGAGGGTGTTCCCAAAACATTAGCCACATCGCCAATTCGAATCATATTATGAAGATTCTGCCAACCAATATCTGTGTAAAGATGCGGGGCCCACGTAACTGATAAGGGGTTCATACCATACTTATGCTTCAATTCATGAACTATATAGCCAGCATCTTTACCTCCACTACAAGGAACCAAAACGTCATATTCACCATCATCACGTCTATGTTCATCTAAGAGAATAACTAACTCTTTTTCCCGGTCTGTCCAGTTGATAGAATTCTTTTTGAATTCAGCATAGTTACAAGCACTACAAACACCTTTCTCATCGAAAGTAATTCTCGGACGTTGATTTGAGATTGTACATTTTGTGCAATAACTCACTTCACTCGGTAAGTTATATTTTTTTTGCGTGTTTTTATTTTCCATATTTCTTTACTTAGTGATAAACTTATGAATCAAATTCAAGCCTTGCTCCCTACTCTTCTCTGGATGAAATTGACAGGCAATAACATTCTTATATTCCACTGCACTGACAAACTCGTAATCTTGGTTTCTTGACAAATATTGAACAGTGCTTTTATCACAGTTTTCAATATGAAATTTATGTACGTAATAAAACTCTTGTTTGTCTATCTGTTCTTTATAAAGAGCCAAATCTGACCTTTTAGAATTCACATATGTTCGGCGCCAACCTACATTCATTAGTTTCGAAACGTTATTGCTATTAAAAGAAACAACGTCTCCATTGATAACACCTAGGCCTTGATTTAAACCAAGTTCTGTACTCGAACTAAATAAAAGTTGTGCCCCAAGACAAATTCCCATGATCGGTTTTTCATCGGAAATATCTACAATAAATTTATCCAAATTACGTTCCTTAAGTTTTCTCATTGCACTCGGGAAAGCTCCAACACCAGGCAAAACAATATGACTACAACTTGATAATTCTTCAACGTTCTCAGAAATCACAAATTCTGTTTGCAATTTCTGAATTGCTTTACCTATTGAAAAGATATTTCCTTGCCCATAATCAATAATTCCTACTCTTCTCATAAAATATCTTTTATGTCATTTATAGATAATGGCTCAATATTCAACGGCACTCTTCCTGAATTTAAATAAGCATAGTTACCCTCATTATTCGTATTCTCCATCACATAGGATTTAGCGCTGTAATGCAGAGCGCTTGCAATTGCAAAACCATCAACCTTGTCATTCTTAGATAGTGCTTGAACATGATTAAGAGAGCCGACTCCACCATGCACTATTAACGGGATTTGAAGGTTTACCGGAATGTCCGATAATATATTTTCATCAAAGCCATGACCCATTCCATCATCTAAAACAGATGTTAGAATAATCTCACCTACTCCAATAGAAATAAGATCATCGATCCAGCGCCTTAATGAAATATTCGCGGATTCGCGGCCATTGTCGTAGAAGCACTCATAAGAGCCCTCCCCTTTCCTTACAACTTCAATATTGGCAACAATAGTTGAGCTCCCAAATTCTTTGACTGCATTAACAAGAAATTCAGGATTCTTCAAGCCACCCGTGTTAATTGCTGTCTTATCCGCTCCACTCTTTAACATATCACTTATATCGTGAAGACTTCTTAATCCGCCCCCAACCGTTATAGGTACAAAAACGTCAGAAGCTATGTCTTTCACAATAGTTCCTATATTATTTCGTTCATAAAGTGATGCTACAACATCCATCAAAAAGATCTCATCTACACCATTTTGGTAATAATAATCGGCATACTTTTTTGGATTACCTAATGTTCTTAGTCCCTCAAGCTGAACCCCTTTAACTAGGGTATTATTTTTTATATCAATCTTACTTATAACTCTTTTATTCATAGCGAATTAACTAATTTAGTCTATGATAAATTCGATAATAAATATTCGGCAATTTTAAAATCAATTTTATCATCAATATCAATACTGGATTCCTTGCTCATTACGTATTTTTTTATTCTAGTAAATTCTGATAAACTTTTCTTATTTAAAGAATTTACATTTATAATGTAAATTGCTCCGTTAAATTCAAAAACAGGCGGACAATCTTGTCTTCGTGAGTACAATCCTTTTTTTGATTTCTCTAAAAACCCAGCGTTATTTTCCTCATGCAAAACGAAATAGGGGTTAGCATGGGATTCTTTAACAGATGTGACTAAATCTAAATTTTGATTAAATAACGCCAAGGCTTCATAAATGTGCTGTGCACTTCTTAGGGGAGACGTAACTTGAAGTAATACAACCACATCGAAAGATCTCCCTTGAACATTGTACCACATCAGGGTGTGTTTAACCACATCTTCAGAAGTAGCTTCGTCCGTTGCTAATTCTCGAGGCCTCAGAAAGGGAACTTCAACACCACATTCTTCTGCGACTCGTTTAATTTCCAGATCATCCGTACTTATGCAGAGTTCGTCGCCGGATGTCATAACAGCAAGTGCAGCTTCAATTGAATATTGAATCATGGGTTTCCCTACTAAAGGAAGTATATTTTTTCGTGGTAATCCTTTGGAACCTCCCCGAGCTGGAATTAAAAACAACTTTTTCAAATGTCAATGTGTTTGATGTCCTCTTGAGCTTTTGTGAAGTCTTCAGGTTTTCCAATGTCCAACCAATACTGACGAATCGGATAAGTAATGAGTTTATTACCATCGTTAATAAGCTTTTCCATCAAATCAGTAGTATTATAAAACTTATTGCGTGGGATTTTTTCCAACAATTCTTTCCTTACAATATAAATCCCTCCATTGCTATGATACGTATAGGTTGGCTTTTCTTTGAAAGAAACTACTCGGTCTTTATGCATTTCTAAAACCGCATATGGCACATCTACCTGATAAGGAATCGATGCCACGGCCATATCAGCCTCAGCCTCTAGAAAATGTAAAAAGAAGTCTTCATAATCTAGCGTAGTAAGTAAATCGGAATTTGTAACTAAAATATAGTCATGATGAAACTCCTTAATCAAACTTGCTGCTCCTAGTGTGCCTAAAGGATCTTTTTCCCAAACAAAATTGATATTTGCGCCTGTTAATCTCTTATTGTGATAATGCTCTTCTATTTGTTCTCCTAGGTAACGAACCGATATATGAAAGTCATCAATCCCGAATGATCTTAAGCGATCTACATTATGATCTATTATTGCTTTTTCGCCAACCTGGAGCAATGGCTTTGGAATTGTGTCTGTCAGTGGCCTTAATCTAGATCCGCGACCTCCTGCCATGACCAAAGCGTCAACTGGTAAATAAGACTTTTGTGTCCTAAAGTTAATTACATTCACAACCCGCCTTTCTGCATCAAGCACCGGCAGAACCTTGAAATTCTTTTCACGAAGGGTTACAATTTCGATTAAGGAATAATTCGCTTTACTTACACTTCTTGGTGAAGGTTGGACGTAATCTATAACCTTATCATCAACATTCTTGCCTTTTAATAACCCTCTTCGTACGTCGCCATCCGTTAGGCTCCCTAATAGTCGAGAATGGTCATCAATGACAAATAGGATCGCGTCTAATGCTAATAAATTTAATTGCGCCAACGCATCTCTCAACGTTGCATTGGCGCCAATTAGATGTTCTTTATAGTCTCTCATCTAGAGTGATTATTTTAATAATTGTATCTGATGTTCCCATCCTTACATACTTATTTAGCCCTCTGTAATGATTTCGTTCAGCAACGCTTTTAATCGCCATTAGTATTTCTACAATATCAAATGGAACATCTATTATATTCTCGTTCCTCAATCTTCCTTTTTGACGATCACCTACGTTTACAACATATTTTGCAAAACTTGCTGCTTCAATAATTCCACTAGAGGTGTTTCCCAACATAAAAGTGCATTGCTGCATCGCCTTAAAATAATTCAGTTTCCCCAAGGCTGAAACTAATTTTATCTTTCCAGGATGCTCCTCTTGGAGTAGCTGAAAACAATCGTTCAACAACGAACCCATTGCATCACTGTTAGCCTTTGTAACCAAAATGTTGTGTTCATTACTTAATGATTTCAGAACGTTCGAAATAACACCAGCGTAGTGTTTGTTCATGGATGCCCCGACAGATTCCGGGTGAAAAGTGACGAGAATAAATTCATCAAATGGTATATCAAATCTCTCCTTTACGGAGTCCCAACTCGGTAACTGTAACTTATCGATGTTTTCCAAACTTATAGACCCCACCGTGTGAACATTCTTGTTTGAGCCTAAAATTGATGTTACTCTTTTGCTGAATTCTTCGGCTGCTGTGAAGTGGTAGTTTGAAGCTAAGGAGATTTGGTGTCTATATATATTATCTGTAGCGCCAAGCGTGGTTTCTCCACCATGAATGTGGGCTATTTGTAACTCGAAAGGAATGGCAGCTTGAACGGCCGCTGACATTTCCCAACGATCACCAAGAGCGAAGACCAAATCAAATTTATTTTCATGCCAAAAGTGAGCGAATTCAATTATCATTTCACCATATCCTTTGGAGATGTCGATTATGGTGTCTCTTTCCGGCATATCTCCAACTTTATGAATGATGTTATATCCGTCATTAATAACTTCATTTATCGTATTGCCTTGTCTTATTTGAAGATGCATGCCAAAGGCGATGATTTCAACTTGAAATCTTTCATCATCTTTCATTTTTTCCAGCAAGGCAAGGTAAATTCCGTAGTCTGCTCTAGAACTTGTAAGAACCCCTATTTTCACTTGAGATCGGAGAATTGTATTTTCTGAAATGCCGTGTAATCTACAAGTAGCTCTTTTCCAACAACCTTCTCCCATTCCATTGGAGAAATTCCATCACCTGGTCTAAGAGGTATTAAATCCTCTTCTTTTAGAATGGAACCTTTCTTCAAGTCATTCTTTGAGTGAATAGATTTTCTAGCAATACTAATGTTCCTCTTTTCACTTGAGCTCGGTTCTTTAATTCCGGAACCTGATAATGCTTGCTCGATATTTCGAATCGTGCGGACCATTTCAATTAGTTCGTTGGGCTCTAACGAGGCTTTATGATCAGGACCAGGGAGCTCTCTGTCTAAAGTGAAATGCTTCTCTATAACACGTGCTCCTAGCGCAACAGCAGCAATAGGAACTTCTATTCCCATTGTATGGTCCGAATAACCAACTGACGTATTAAAATGCGACTTAATAGTAGTCATTGCCTTTAAGTTAACATCCTCCATCGGAGTAGGATACTCAGTATTGCAATGTAAGATAGTTATCATTGATCGATGAATGCCTTGTTCAAGTACCTCGAGTGCCCTTTCAATATCTATTAGATTCGACATTCCCGTTGAAAGTATTACTGGCTTACCGATTTCAGCTAATTTTCTCAAATAAGGGTAATTAGTTATTTCACCACTTGGGACTTTAAATAGGTTTAGCCCGAGTGAGTCTAGATATGACAATCCGTCGACATCAAATGCGGTCGAAAAAAAAGCGACATTTTTTTGATTACAATAATCTAACAGTTCATCATGATCCTCTTCGGACAACTCTAAGTCACGTAGCATCTGAAATTGATTATCATCGTTGTCACCTATATTTTTCTTCTGATAATCAGCTTTTTGAGCATCAGGACTAACTAACTTATTCGCCTTAAAGGATTGAAATTTCACGAAATCCACACCTGCTTTCGAAGCTACGTCTATGAGCGATTTGGCTTTTTCTAGAGAGCCATTATGATTAACACCTGCCTCTGCTATAATCATTACCTTATTCATAATCTTAACCGAAAGTTTGGCCTACAATTAATTTTACATCCGATTCTACTTCTAGAATCTCTACAAACGAATCTCTAGTTTTGACAAGGAATCCTTCCCCTGTCTTCGAGATTATTTGTCCTGTTTTCCCTTTATAATTGGGTGCATCTTGAAGAATGCGACTTCGATTAATGTAGACTGGTAAACCGTTTATGTATGAAGTAGCTCTTGGTCCTGGTTTACAGATCGCTCGAATAAAGTTGAAAATATCCCTAGAGCTTTGATTCCAATCAATTATTTCGTCTCCTTCACCTCTCCTTCCGCAATAAAATCCAACTGGATGGATGGTTTGCTGCTTTATTCTTTGACTATCTCCATTTTGAACGTGCTTTATAGCATCATATAGGATATCTGCACACGCTTTGTGTGAAACTTTAAGAAGTGTTGAATAATCATCCTTATCTGTAATAGGGAAACAACGTTGAAGAATAATATCACCAGTGTCGATTCCTTCATCGATGTAATGAACAGTAATACCAAACTCTTTTTCATCATTAATAAGCGCCCAATTCAAAATATTTCTTCCTCTGTAGAAGGGTAGTTTACCAGCGTGGCAATTTATCGTATTTAACCTTGGAAGCTCAATTATTCGTTTTCTGAAAATTTGATTGAAACTCATTGAAACAAAGAGATCACAATTATATTCAAGTGCCCTGAGATAAAATTCTTCAGAATTGATTTTAATGGGTGTTATATAATCGATGCCGTAAGTTTTTGCGTATTCTAATAATGTTCCATCTGAAGTATCCGTTCTAGGAACTATAAACACAATCTCAATTGAAGAGTCTTCTATCAGCTTTTCAAATGCCAAGTGTGACCATGGGCCATCAGCAAAATATCCAATTCTAAATTTTTTCATTAATCGCACTACTCGGAATATTTACAATAGTATCTTCTAGAAACTCAGCGTTCAGTTGATCGTCGCGTTGACAATCTGAATACATTGGAAGCTTATACATTAACTGCCAAATTGGTCTTGTCATTACTCCTTGGCTGTTACTTTTATCAAGGAATTCGTCGCGAGCCTCGCGATTTTCTAACTGAACACTCATCAACCAGTAATTCCATTGCGAGGTCGTTTGTGGTATAGGCATCAATTGAGCGTCTTTAAAATTCGTATTAAAAAAGTTTTGATATTTGCCATAAACTGACGACTTGGCGATTCTATATTCTTCGAGTTTCTCCAACTGAGCTAAAAGAAGAGCCGCGTTAACATTAGGCATTCTGAAATTATAACCAAGTTCATCATGGAAGTATTCGAATGCATGAGGTCTCTTAGCGGTGGTAGTCAGATACTTCGCTTTTGTTCCTAAATCTATGTCATTGGACACAATCACACCTCCACCACCAGCGGTGATAATTTTATTTCCGTTGAATGAAAATGCCCCAAGCGATCCAAAACAGCCCGCTGACTTACCTTCGCTTTGAGAACCCAAAGCTTCTGCGGCATCCTCCACACATGGTATTCCCCATTCATTACAGATTGTCTGAATCTCTGATATTCGACACATGAATCCAAATGTATGCATTGGTAATACCGCTGAAATTCGCTTGCCTGTCTTTCTGTTGTAAACACCTTGTTCTCTTCTTTCTGCATATTCTTCAAGAAAAGCCTCGAGAGCCCTTGGAGATAAACCCATTGTGTCTTTATCGACGTCGATGAATACTGGTTTTGCACCATTATATGCAATAGAATTTGCTGTGGCCACAAATGTCAAAGCTTGAGTTATAACTTCATCTCCAGGGCTAACTCCTACAAGCCTAAGAGCAACTTGAATAGCAGCTGTTCCGTTTACTACAGCAACCCCTTTAGAAGTCATTGTGTAATCTGCTAAAAAGGATTCGACTTGGTCGACATATTTACCTACTGAAGAAACAAAAGTGGAATCAATTGTTTCAAGTAGATACTCCTTCTCGTTCCCTTTAAATACTGGAACATGAAGCGGAATAAAACCATCTTTTCTTTGATAAATGTCACGAACAAATGAATTGAAGCTCTCAATCCTCATATTACATCTTGCTATCTAAATATTTTCCCTTTTCCTCGTGACCGAAATCTGGAATCATCTCATGAAATAGACTAACGATTTCTTCTTTTGTCCATTTTCCAAGCTTTCTCATTTCAGAAATTACATTTAAGAAATAATTTAATTTATCCCTGTTATCTGCAAGACCGTTCTTAACGATGCCAAGGTTCTGAAATGTAGCCAAGTCGATAGTTTCATTTGAAGTGAAAAATTCTTCAAAGTCTTTTTCACCTGTCGTATTTGAAGGAGTAAATAAACAAGGCCACTTACCTTGCTGAGGAAGTTCCTTAATTAAATCTCGTGCCTCGTCTTCATTTTCACATAGGTATGGTTCGAAACCTTTACTGCGTAGGTATTTCTGTGCAATTTCTGCGAAGGTAATTAGGTGTAGCTCCTCGCTTAATTTTGGGAAGAAAATGTCTCTATTCTGCCCTAACAAAGAGGACAACAAACACAATTCACCAGATTCCTGAGGGATTACGAAATATCGCTTGACGTCACTTGGCGCAACTATTGGTTGTTTTTTCTCCAAGCGTTGATTAAACCCGTGTAAAAGTGATCCATCTGAAAATGCAACATTTGCGAAGCGTGCTGTCGATATATCAATTAACTGGCTTTCACGCATCAAGAACATTTCCATGATTCTTTTGGACCCACCCATCATATTCATAGGATTTGCCGCCTTATCCGTGCTAACACAAAAATACTTTTTCACACCTTTTTGTTTACTCTGCTCGATGGTTTTTAAAGTGTTTAGAATATTTACCTCAATCATTCTCATAAGAGTATACGGGTCCTTTTCGCTTCGGACATGTTTTAACGCAGAAAGGTTTAGCACATAATCATATTGTCCATCAGAATCTATGAAGGCATCATACTGCCACGAACCAATATCTAAAGCAAAAGTTCTAAAATCGCCATTGATGTAACCCAGAGAACTTCTAATGTCACGGACTAACTCAACCAAATTATTTTCACTTATGTCAACTGCATGAAGCTTTTTAGGGTTTCTCTTAAAAATTTCCTTGGTTACTGCTTGGCCTATTGAGCCTGCGGCGCCAATTACTAGAAACCTTGAGCTAGCAACATGCTCAACTAGTAACTTTTCATTGTTATTTATGTCCGTTTTTAATAGAGCACCTGATCTACCTACTAATTCTAGCATACTATGATTCATATTATAATCTCGAATCGATTAGCGATTCTGAAAGGAACCCTTTGATGTCATAGACGAATGATCTCTTTCCTTTAAGAGCGCCAATGTTTAAATCTTTGAACTGGTCATGACTTACGGCGAGAATTAATGCTGAATAATCATCCGTTAGCTCAGATTGATTATTTAAAACTGTTATTCCGAACTCTTGTTTAACCTCTTCTTTATTAACCCATGGATCGTAAACTGTTACCGCCAGTCCAAACTCAATTAAATCGTGGTAAATATCTATTACCCTCGTATTTCTAATATCTGGACAATTCTCTTTGAAGGTAAATCCGAGTAATAACGCCTTAGCACCTTTAACCGGAATGTCCTTCTGAACCATTTTTTTAACAATCTCAGAAGCTACGAAAGATCCCATAGAATCATTAATTCTTCGACCCGCGAGAATAATCTCCGGATAGTAGCCAGACTCTTGAGCTTTTTGAGCTAAATAATACGGGTCAACACCAATACAATGACCACCTACCAAGCCTGGTTTGAAGGGCAAGAAATTCCACTTTGTGCCTGCAGCCTCCAAAACAGCATGTGTATCAATCTCGAGTTTATTGAAAATCTTAGCTAACTCATTGACAAAAGCAATATTAATGTCACGTTGGCTGTTTTCAATTACCTTCGAAGCCTCAGCAACTTTAATTGATGGTGCGAGATGGGTTCCAGCAGTAATCACTTCATTATACAGACCATCTATTACTTGTGCAGCTTTTGGGTTTGAACCCGAAGTCACTTTCAGTATTTTAGTTACCGTACGCTCTTTGTCTCCCGGATTAATGCGCTCTGGTGAATACCCGACAAAAAAGTCCTCATTGAACTTTAGTCCTGAAACTTGTTCCAGAACTGGGACACATTCATCTTCTGTAACGCCTGGATAAACAGTGCTTTCGTAGATTACATAATCCCCTTTCTTTAAAACCTTACCCACACTTTCAGAGGCCTTGATAAGTGGCGTTAAAACTGGTCTCTTATTCTTATCCGTTGGTGTCGGTACTGTTACAATGTAAAAATTGGCAGTTTCAATGGCGCCAACAGCAGTAGTACAATACAATCCTTTACCTTTTGATTCGGCTGTTAAGATATCAGGAACAATAACTTTCTTAAGATCAGCATCTTCAACTTCTAAAGTGAAGTCATGGCCCGACATGAGCTCGTTAACTCGGCTCAAATTTATATCAAAACCAACGGTTGAATACTTTTTCGCAAACTCAACTGCTAGCGGTAAGCCTACATATCCTAAACCGATAACTGCGATTTTCTTTTCCATTAATTACAACTTCTTGAGCAACCAACTGCTCGATTGAATTTTATCTCCTAGCCTGTCGATGAGGGCGATGCCCATTTTTTCGCAGATTGGGCGTTCTGGTATGGTGTCGTTGTTTTGATCGCCGCCGTTGGCAAAGGCTAAATCATAGTCAGGACCATATTCATAAGCTATTTTTTCTAGCGTCGCACAAACGGTGCGATCCTCATCTACCGAAAGAATCGCTTGATCCACTGCTTTGATATTGGACACAATAATCATTCGCTCCTGTTCATCTTGGAACTCTTTGCTGCCTTTCAGCGCTCTTTGATGATCGTTATTTACGATCACAAAAAGCTCGTCAGCGACGGCCTTAGCATTATTAAAATACTCAAGGTGCCCCTTGTGAATGGGGTTAAAGTATCCAGATACCATGACTGCTTTTTTCTTCATGTCAATACAATGTCTTTGTTCACTAAACTCTCTGAATTCACTGAATGCTTTGCCTGCAACCGGGCAATCATTGTTCGTCTTCTTTTTCCCACACTAAAAGGCCGTCTATTGCGCCGCTGAGTTTTGTTTCTTCTTCCACCTTCACCGTAATGGTTTTTCCAGTGAGCGACTGCGCCCTATCGGTTAGCCGCTTAATGTAGCTTCGATCTAAATCTGCTCCTACGAGTATAGCTTCAATATACTCACTCGGTAGGCCTCTAGCCAAGTCGCCACACACCCATACCTGCTCCAGGGAAGGGAGGTTGGCGGTAACCCTTTCCACCAAAGCATCAATACCCGATACTTTACGTACGATGGAGGTTAAATCTGAAGTTAGTGGGTGGGAAGTATTTACGCTGTAGAGCTTACGACGACCGTTAGTTTGGGACGCAAGCAAACCTGCCTTTTCCAGGCGGTTAAGTTCTAGTCGTATGCTGTTGGTGTTTTCATCCAGCTCCTTGGAGAGCCCTTGGAGGTAGCCGTCAACGCTTTGGTTTAAGAAGAAGCGTGAAAGTAGCTTCAGACGGGTTTTGGAAGTAATAAGAGGTGCGAGGAGTTCGATGGTACCCAGCTTAGTTTTTACGGCTTCGCCGCTGTGAGTCCCATCGTACTCTTAAAAAAAGAGTGGCTTAGGTTCACAGGCTGGCTTAAGGTAAACAGCAAGTGAACAGCGTTTACCGAAGCTTTGGTTTGGAATACAAAATTAAGGGACAATAAGTGGATGACAAACATTCAACTGAGTAAAATTTTTACTCGTTATTCACATTGTCTCGATTTAAACCTTTCTTACAGTGCCAAAAGATCGTTGTTGCTAAGCGAAAGCGTAAGCTGCAGACCCAGCTGCTTCAGCTGAACAACGGCCTTGTGGGAGCGGCGGTCCAGCAGAACGGCCTCTTCGCCAGAGAATTGACCGGAAGTGATGCGAACATAATCCCCTGGTTTGATTTCTGAAATATCAATATCCTCATGATCGTACTCCCCAAGCCATTTTTGGATGGTGTGGATTTCCTCTTCGCGAACTATGGCCGGACGGCGCAACCAAAACAGGTAACGCACTGCGCCTGGATAATTAAATACTTCGTCGCGCTTTTTATCTTCTACTTGAATAAAGAGGTAGCCTTTAAAGAGCGGCTCTTCAACGACCTTCATACGATCGCTCCACTGGCGCTTTACTTTATGTAAGGGGCAATAGACGTTGAATCCGGCAGCAGAGAGACGCTCGGCTACTTTTTTCTCATTTCTGGGCTTGGTATAAAGCACATACCAAGAATCGGCATTGCTGCTCATGGAACTAGTCCGCCATGATGTTACTGGCCTCTACCCTTCCAATGAAGAATAAAACAAGAAGGAAACCTGTAATGACCGATCCAAAGACACCTGCTTTAGCGGCAGAGCCTTTGTCCTTTTGAAGCGGGAAAATGGGTTCATCAAAATATTTAAAAGGACCTTCCAGGTTCATAAGCTCGGCCTTAGACATCTCCAAACCTTTGATGTATTCACCATAGGCCACTTTCAGCGCTTCCATATCAATGGTTAGGCGCATTTGCTCCATCTTATCCACGGCGCTAATGAGTGAGTTGTTTTGATCTTGGTATTCTCCTAATCTGCGGAGGGTAACATCTAGGGACAATTCTAATGAATCCACTTTCTTTTGGAACGCAGCTACTGCGGCCAATCCTTTCTCTTTTTTCCAATCCTTGAATTGGCTTT
>Ga0233438_10001260_pt1 | contig 28205 bp, 21 predicted proteins | sample SI_123_September_FD_182720 | JGI IMG/M metagenome (GOLD analysis project Ga0233438, IMG submission 182720) | Seawater microbial communities from Saanich Inlet, British Columbia, Canada - SI_123_September2016_10_MG | ecosystem: Environmental > Aquatic > Marine > Inlet | place: Canada: British...
AGGGCTAGACGCTGACCTTCTAGATGGTCAACAGGGTTCGTATTATCTTAATTACACTAATTTAACCAATACCCCTACAATTCCAACAAACAATAATCAGTTAACTAATGGTGCTGGTTATGTAACTGCTAATACCCAATTATCTAATGAGCAGGTTCAGGATATAGTTGGAGGAATGGTTTCTAGTAATACCGAATCGGGTATCACTGTTACTTATCAAGATGGTGATGGGACAATTGATTTCTCTGTTGCATCCCAAACTGACGAAAACTTCACCACGACTCTAAAGAATAAGTTAGATGGTATAGAAGCATCCGCAACTGCAGATCAAACTGCTGCTGAGATTTTAACTGCTATTAAGACAGTTGATGGTGCTGGTTCAGGACTAGACGCTGATACTCTTGATGGTGTCCAGGGTTCAAGCTTCTTAAGGTCTGATGCTGCTGATACTGCGTCTGGCAATATTACATTCACTGGAGCAATAATTGGTCAAAACAAAGGAAGTACTCCAGATGAAATTGGTCACATAAAAATTGCTAGAGTAAATGGAGCTTTAAGTAGTATTGATACTCTAGATTCTTTTTTATTATCCAAAACGGATGGTAGTTACCCATCAGGAACCAAACCATCCGGCACTGACAATGGTTTTGGGGTTTTATCTTTACAAACTCATAGTGGCAATTATTATTCACAGTTAGGTTTTTACTCTTCTGGCAATGCTTTATATTTGAGATCAGTTTCTGGATCAAATACAAGTTTTAATTCTTGGTCGAAAGTTTGGCACGCAGGAAACGATGGTAGCGGCTCAGGACTAGACGCTGATACTCTTGATGGTCAGCAGGGTTCTTATTACCTTAACTATAATAACTTCAGCAATACCCCTACAATTCCAACAAACAATAATCAATTAACCAACGGTGCTGGTTATGTAACTTCTAACACTCAATTATCTAATGAGCAGGTTCAGGATATAGTTGGAGGAATGGTTTCTAGTAATACCGAATCGGGTATTACGGTTACTTATCAAGATGATGATGGAACAATTGATTTCTCTGTTGCATCCCAAACTGATAATAACTTTACCACAACTCTAAAAAATAAGTTAGATGGTATAGAAGCATCAGCAACAGCAGATCAAAGTGCTGCTGAGATTTTAACTGCTATTAAGACAGTTGATGGGTCTGGTTCTGGATTAGATGCTGACCTTCTAGATGGTCAACAGGGTTCTTATTACACCGGTTATACAGATACTGCTATTGCAAACCTTGTAGATTCTTCTCCTTCTACTCTTGATACTCTTAATGAGTTAGCTGCTGCTTTAGGTGATGATGCTAATTTCTCTACGACTATAACTAATAGTATCGCTACTAAGTTATCAAAATCTGGTGGGCAGATGACCGGGAACATAACGTTCTCTGGGTCTCAAACTGTTGATGGAAGAGATGTATCAGCTGATGGTTCCAAACTAGACGGTATTGAATCAAATGCGACTGCAGATCAAACTGCTGCTGAGATTAGAACTTTAGTTGATAGTGCTTCTGACTCTAATGTCTTTACTGATGCTGATCATACAAAACTAGATGGTATAGAATCAGGTGCTACTGCAGATCAAACTAAAGCAGACATTGATGCTCTAGGTATTGATGCTGACCTTCTAGATGGTCAACAGGGTTCTTATTACCTTAACTATAATAACTTCAGCAATACCCCTACAATTCCAACAAACAATAATCAGTTAACTAATGGCGCTGGTTATATTACATCGTTTGATATAACAACACAGACTGATTCTAAGTATCTGAGGTCTGATGCTGCTGATACTGCAACTGGTTTAATTACCCTAACAAACGGATTGCATGTAACTAGTGGCGATGTAGGGATCGGAACTGCGACTCCAGGATATAAACTTGAAGTCAATGGGTCATTTGCAGCAACAACAAAATCGTTTGTCATCCCTCACCCAACAAAACAAGGATACAAACTCCGTTACGGATCTCTTGAAGGTCCTGAAAATGGTGTTTATGTAAGAGGACAAAGCAAAGATCTCATCATCAATCTTCCTGACTATTGGACAAAGTTAGTTGATCCAAACTCAATCACAGTTAACCTAACACCGATTGGTGACTCAGCACAACCACGAGTAAGACAGATTGAGAATAACACAGTGGAAATCTTCTCAAAAGAAGAAGGAGAATTAAATTATTTCTATACTGTCTTTGCAGAACGTGTCGATGTTGAGTCTCTTGAAGTTGAAATAAATTGTTCTGAAATAGATTAAAAAACTTGTATAAATATTATAGTAAAAACTTTATTTTATTTTTATGACTATTACATACACTGTAGGTGAATATGATCCGGTCACATCTTCTACTGTCGAAGTAGTCTATGTTAATTCAGAGGACGGATTTGAGCACAGACGCTCTATCAACATCCCTCGAATAGATGATGGAAGTGGAGATATAGATACCGAGTACTTTAACGAGATTCTCGAAGGGCAACTTCGTGGTGTGGAGAATAAACTTCTCGTAGGAGCCGTGAGTTTTACTGATCCAAATGCTGAACCTGAAGAAGTTTCTACAGAGTCCGATGTAGAGGAATCTTTGTAGTTTCATGGCATTAGCACATTCACCACGCATAATAACTGATGGTCTAGTGTTATGCCTTGATGCAGGAAACACTAAGAGTTATCCTGGTAGTGGAACCTCTTGGTCTGACTTGAGTGGTCAGGGTAATACTGGAACTTTAACTAATGGTCCTACTTATAATAGTACCAATGGCGGAAGTTTAGTATTTGATGGAACTAATGATTATGTTTCAACGGGACTAGTTCTTCCATCACCATCAACGACACCGACAACCTTTGATTTGGTATTTAAGTATAATTCTTCAAGCACTTTTAGAGGTTTGATAGGTTCTTCTGCATATAGATCTACAGGATTTTCCGTTGGATTTATGGGTCAAAGTTCTATGAGGATGACTTATAATGCTTCTTCTTCATATGAAAATAATTGGTCATATGATAGTTCCGTAATATCTAATGGAACTTTTGTGTTTAATGGAAGAAATATCAGTGTTTATAGGAATGGTTCATTGATAACAACATATACTGCTTCTTTTGATGTGGCACAAAATGCAAATGGAATGCAAATTGGTAGAAATCTACAAGGAGGGTGGAACACATCTCAAGTTGATGTTTATTCTGTTAGAGTTTACAACAAAGCACTCACAGCATCAGAAATCCAACAAAACTATAATGCACTCAAAGGCAGATACCAATAAATACTTAAAAAACCATGTACGAACAAAGAAACTTTGCAATCTTCTCTGCAACTGAACTGGACCAAATCAATTTCAATGAAGTCCTGGAAACTTCTGCAGAGACCGTAAGACTTTCCACTGATGAAACAAAAACTTTTGTGAAATGGGATGGAGAAACTCCACCATCATCAGTAGCAGCACTCACAACAATTGATGGATACTATACTTACAGTGAAATTTTAGAGATCTTGAGTGGTGAAGAATGGACATCTCCTATGGAGGAAGAGTAAGATGGGTGCTTATAGTGGACCAGATATAGTAGAAGATGGACTTGTTCTGTGTCTTGATGCAGGGAATGCTAAGTCTTATCTTGGAAGTGGGACAACTTGGACTGACTTGAGTGGTAATGGTAATACTGGAACTCTTGTGAATGGTGTTGGATTTGATAGTGATAATGGAGGGTCTTTGAGTTTTGATGGTACAGATGATGAAGTTCTTATAAGCAATAATGAAATGGCAAGAATTGGAACAGGAAATCACACAATAACTGCTTGGGTGAATAATGATATTGTAACTGAAGAAGATTTTATAGGAACTAATGGAACTTCAACGGGAGATGTTCTTTTGATGATATTTAATCATGCAGGAGGTGGTTCTGGTGGATTTAGAGGACATGCTTGGAGTTCAACAGGAAACGCAAATACTATTGATAGTCCAAGAGCAATAGGAACTGGTAATTGGAGTATGCTCACTCAAAGAGTAACTTGGGGAGGAAATATAGATTTATTTGAAAATGGAGTACTAACTGCTACTCAAGCATTAGTTGGTGGTGCTCCAACTTCATCGAGAACTCAAATGGTAATTGGATGTCGTGCTTCTGGTGGAAGCAGCAGTAGTCACTTTGATGGTAAAATTTCTAATGTATCCATATACAACAGAGCACTTACAGCAGCAGAAGTTACACAAAACTATAATGCAACTCGTTCAAGATATGGTTTATAAACCACGTACAACTCATTTAAACCTTCTATATAGTAGATTTGATGATTCAAATACTAAATAAACATATAGATAAAGATCCCGATTAGTCTCTTATACACTCATGGCAGATTCAGATAAGAACATTCTCATCTCTCCACAAAGGGGATCATCTACCGACTCCCCGTCAATCACCTTAACGGGAGATGGCAACGATCCTATCTCGATCTATGCTCTCGACGGCACAGTAGGTGCTTTATCATTTGAAGCAAGCGCCGGACAACTTTTCTCTATCACAAATAATCTGACATCTGGGAGTATTTTCAGCGTTAATGATGTTTCAGGCATTCCAAGCATTGATGTCAATTCCTCAGGAACCGTACAAATTGCGCCGTTTGGTGGTACAGTGGCCCTTGGACAAACTACCGTAACCACAGGGACTGTCTTTGATGTAAAGGGTGACGTGCGTATTGACGGTGACTTATCTATCACAAGCACAACTCTGATAAGTAATCTCAATGCCGACCTTTTAGATGGTCAGCACGGTTCTTATTACACTGGATATACAGATACCGCTATTGCTAATCTCATTGACTCTTCACCGAGTACTCTTGATACTCTTAATGAGTTAGCTGCTGCTTTAGGTGATGATGCTAACTTCTCTACAACAGTAACAAATAGTATCGCTACTAAGTTATCAAAATCTGGTGGACAGATGACTGGGAACATAACGTTCTCTGGGTCTCAAACTGTTGATGGAAGAGATGTATCTGCTGACGGAACTAAGTTAGATGGTATTGAATCAAATGCGACTGCAGATCAAACTGCTGCTGAGATTAGAACTCTAGTTGGAAGTGCTACCGACTCTAATGTCTTTACTGATGCAGATCATAGTAAACTAAATGGTATTGAATCAGGTGCGACAGCAGATCAGACAGCTGCTGAGATCTTAACTGCTATTAAGACAGTTGATGGGTCGGGGTCTGGACTAGACGCTGATACTCTTGATGGTATTGGTAGTGGTAGTTTCTTAAGGTCTGATGATACTGATAGCTTCAGTGGTAATATTACATTCAGTAGTTATCTTATCTCAAATGCTAGAGATAAAGGTCTTTTTGGCACTTATGACTCCACCAAGACCGACCAAATTTGGAGTATGGGAACCGCTTATAGAAACGCTTCTGATGGATCAGACTTCGGTGACTTGTATGGATTAGCTTATAAGCACACCACCAACTCAACTGGCGGCATCATGGGTGGTGGACACCAAATGGTTTGGGTGAAAAATGGAACACCTAAGGGTGCAATTGGTGAAAGCTATGTATGGCACACCTCAGGAATGCGTGTAGGTAGCAGTACAGTCTGGCACGCAGGAAACGACGGTTCTGGTTCAGGACTAGACGCTGATACTCTTGATGGTCAACAAGGTTCGTATTATCTTAATTACACTAATTTAACCAATACCCCTACAATTCCGACCAATAACAACCAGTTAACTAATGGTGCTGGTTATGTAACTGCTAATACCCAATTATCTAATGAGCAGGTTCAGGATATAGTTGGAGGAATGGTTTCCAGTAACACCGAATCGGGTATTACGGTTACTTATGAAGACAGCGATGGGACACTAGACTTCTCAGTAGCGTCTCAAACCGATAATAACTTCACCACGGCTCTAAAGAATAAGTTAGATGGTATAGAAGCATCCGCAACAGCAGACCAAACTAAAGCAGACATCGATGCTTTAGGTATTGATGCAGATCAACTTGATGGTCAAGAAGGTTCTTATTACACCGGGTACACAGACACTGCCATTGCAAACCTTATTGATTCTTCTCCAGGCACTCTTGATACACTTAATGAGTTAGCTGCTGCACTTGGTGATGATGCTAACTTCTCTACAACAATTACAAACTCTATATCTACTAAGTTATCAAAATCTGGTGGACAGATGACTGGGAACATAACGTTCTCTGGGTCTCAAACTGTTGATGGAAGAGATGTATCTGCTGACGGAACTAAGTTAGATGGTATTGAATCAAATGCGACTGCAGATCAAACTGCTGCTGAGATTAGAACTCTAGTTGGAAGTGCTACCGACTCTAATGTCTTTACTGATGCTGATCATAGTAAATTAGATGGTATAGAAGCATCCGCGACAGCAGACCAAAGTGCTGCTGAAATCCTTACGGATATTAAGACAGTTGATGGGTCTGGTTCAGGACTAGATGCTGACCTTCTAGATGGACAAGAAGGATCTTACTACCTTAACTATAATAATTTTAGCAATACCCCTACAATTCCAACAAACAATAATCAGTTAACTAATGGTGCCGGTTATGTAACTGCTAATACCCAATTATCTAACGAACAAGTTCAAGACATCGTTGGAGGAATGGTCTCTAGTAATACCGAATCGGGTATTACCGTTACCTATGAAGACAGCGATGGGACACTAGACTTCTCAGTAGCATCCCAAACTGATAATAACTTCACCACAACTCTAAAGAATAAGTTAGATGGTATTGAATCTGGTGCAACTGCAGACCAAACTGCATCAGAAATACTAACACTTATAAAAACAGTAGATGGAGCAGGATCAGGATTAGATGCTGATACTTTAGATGGTGTTGCAGGTAGTAGTTATTTGACTACAGCAAATTATGACACTTATGTATGTCATTTAAAAACGAATGTAAATGCTTCTGTAGACGAAGGTGTTTCTAATGAATTTACAGTTAATTTCAATTTAGAAGAACATAATGATTCTGGTGCATTCTCACATTCATCAGGAGTAGTCACTGTATTAGCAACAGGGTGGTACAGAGTCTATGCAAACATGGTTTATGGTAATTCTGTCAATGCGAGAAATACAATTAGAGCTTATGTTGAAAAAAATGGTACTGAAATAGCAAGTACAAGAACATATGATTACGATAGAGGTTCTTTAAACGGTAAGTTCTCTAATAACAAAATAGAGACCATGCTCTATTTGGCCGCAAATGACACAATCTCTATTGGAAATTATGCATATAACGAAGATGGAACTGTAACTATAGAATCAGCAGAATGTGAATTTATAGTAAATTCAGTTAGTGTTGCTACCACTACTTCAAACGCTGCTACTTTAGATGGTATTAGTAGTGGTAGTTTCTTAAGGTCCGATGCCGCTGACCAGAAGACAAGCGGAACTCTTCGGTTTAATGACAACGTAATTCTCGCTCTTGGCTCTGGTGACGATGCTGAGTTCTTTGTGGATGGTTCTCACTGCTACCTGGACCTGAACAGTGGTATCAGCAACTTCTATATCCGTGACGGTACGACAACTCGTTTCACCTTTGATGATGATGGTAGTTTTACCGCAACAGGTAACGTTACTGCTTATTCAGACATCAATCTGAAGAAAAACATTGAAGTTATTCCTAATGCCCTTGATAAGGTGATGCAACTACGTGGTGTTACTTTTGATCGTAAAGACATTGAAACTTCACGTCAATCAGGTGTGATCGCTCAAGAAGTTGAGAAGGTTCTTCCAGAAGTTGTTGATACCAATGAGGAAGGAATCAAATCAGTTGCTTATGGTAACCTTGTGGGATTGTTGATTGAGGCAATTAAAGAACAACAAATTTCCATAAATAACCTGGAGAGTAGATTGGGATTATGATCGTTTATACTTTTAGAGTTCATTCTTTAACTAAAAAAACAGTCAATAGTGTTTCGGATACTGTGACTGCAGTGGTATGGGAGAGGACTGGGGTTGATGTTGATGGGTATACTGGATCTTATAAAGTTTGTACGAATTTAGATACAAGTCAAGTTGGTATTTCTACAAATTATATTTCATATGAAAATCTGACCAAAAGTGAAGTCATGACTTGGATTCAATCTGTAGAAGATATGAACAATGTGAACGAAACGATTGAACAGAATATTCAAAAATCTCGTGAACGAGAAATGATAGTGTCTGATGGAAGTTTACCTTGGGAGATTGGGGGTAATTAAATGACATTACCTACCGGTACAATTACAATGAACCAGGTGAATGTCGAGTTAGGCAACCCTGGTGCTAGTCAGATAAGTTTAAACGATACTGATGTAAGAGATCTTGCCTTTCCTGGTCCCTCTGCCCCTATGAGTGGCGGAACATCTTATGCACCAGGTGATGGATACACATATTTTGTTTTTACAGAACCAGGAACTTTTACATCTACCAGTCCAACACTTAACGCTACTGCTGAAGTAATTGCAGTTGGTGGTGGAGGAGGAGGTGGAGGTGGAGGACCGGGACCATCAGATGGTGGAGGTGGAGGTGCTGGTGGATATCTTAGACAACCAGTACCATTGTCAGGCACTTTCTCTGTTCCGTTTGTTATTGGAAGTGGTGGTGCAGGAGGTCTATCCCCCGGCGGAGATCCATGGCAAGGGAGCAACGGGTCAAACACAACTCTTGCACTACCATCAGGAACAATTACTGCTGGATATGGTGGAGGTGGAGGTGGAGGTAACTCCACACTTAATGATGTAGTCTACGGCCAAGACGCTCCATTAGGTTCTGGTGGTGGTGGTGGCAATCGTTTGTTTGGCGCTTTTCCTTCCTCAACAGCTGGAACTGGAGGACCTCAAGGCAATCCAGGTGGATATTTTGACAGTTTTTTAGCACCAGATGCTGGTGGTGGTGGTGGTGCTGGTAGTGCAGGTCGTAACTCTACAAACCCACCCCCAATTTCTACCCGATCCTATGGTGGTGAAGGTATTAGTGTGACTCCTCTTCCATATAATAATCTTCCAGGGGTTGTAAGAAAAGATTTTGCTGGTGGTGGAGGCGGTGCTGATTTTGGTCAGGCAACACCAGTAGGTGGTGGTGGAAACGCTAGTTCTATTAATGGTAGTGATGCTGAAGTAAATTCTGGTGGCGGTGGTGGTGGTGCCGGCACAAACAGTCAAAAAGGCGGTGATGGTGCCCCTGGCATTATTATCATAAGGGTTTCTACTTCTGATATTCCAACAGGATTTGCCACTTCTACTATTAGTATGGACGACCTTCGAGGTAAGTCGGCGGGTCCGTAACTTTCATTACTGATGAAAATTTATTAATTGTCAGAGGTCCAAAAACAATTCATCTACCATCAAAAAATCATCAATTTGTAGAACTTAAACCTGGTTCTATATTTGTGTATAATAAAAAGGAAATTGAGGTTGAATATACTGAATAAATAATGTTAGTGAATAATTTTTATGGAATTTTGAATGGCGTTTCAATCAATTTGGTATTTTACAGATCTTCCCGCCAAGATTGTAGATACGATAGAAGAAGATTTAAAGATTAAATACGATCCACATTTACAATTGTCTAAAGTTGGAGGTGGAGGTGGAGGTGTTGTTGACACTGGAATAAGAAACGCCAGAAATACTTGGGTTCCTACAGATCACTGGCTTGGTGGATATGTATGGCACTATGTTCAGAGAGCAAATCGTGAAAACTTTTTGTATGATCTGGAGAATATTGATGGTGAAAACATGCAATATACTGTGTACGGTAAAGATGAGTACTATGGTTGGCATACCGATTCTGATTTAGCAACTCACTATAAACCAGTAAGAACAGGTAATCGTGGTACTGGGGAACAGATTGCTCAAGACTTTATCAACGAAAACTGTGAGAAAGTGAGAAAACTTTCTTTCAGTTTACTACTATCAGATCCAGAAGATTATCGTGGAGGAAATCTCCAATTGATAGATGAGACAGGGAAATCTTATATTGCACCAAGACAACGTGGTACAATTATTCTTTTTGATTCTCGTACTAAGCATAGAGTGACCAAAGTAACTCAAGGTATTCGTAAGTCTATTGTTGGATGGACAGTTGGTCCAAGATGGAAGTGAGGTAAATTATGACTGAAGGAATGACACAACAACAACTTGATCTTCAAGAATTAGTTAATAGTAATACATCAATTACAGGACACGAAAAGTTTGACAAAGATGGATACCTAGTTATTAAAAAACTTTGGAATCCAAAAGATTTAAAATGTGAACCACCGAGTGAAAAAGGTCAATATAATTATCATGGAAAAATTGATAAATTCCAACATATTCCAGTCGAAAATCAAGTTGAAGGATCTACATCAAGGTATTATTATCCTCCATATAAGTATTTTCATTCACAAATCAGAATGAAACTTGAGGAAGCAATTGGTAGGAAACTATACAATACTTATTATTATGATAGGTTTTATAATCCTGGACAGGCACTAGCAGTTCATGCAGATAGACCTGCTTGTGAAATATCTGTAACAGTCCACGTTGATTCAAATATTACAGAACCCTGGCCGATTTGGATTAAGACACCAGATGTTTATGACGACCCAAAAAAGAAAACTAAGGTTATTAAAAAGGGTAAGAATAAAAAAGTTATTCTAAAACCAGGTGATGGAATGATATACAAAGGTTGTGAGAGACCTCACTGGAGAGAACCAATGCCTGGTAACATCATAGATCTAACTCTATACTATCATCAAGTATTTTTTCACTATGTTCTTCAGGATGGTTATAGAGCACATTTTGCTTATGATAGAGGAAATTAATCATCTGAACTAACTCCCATAATAGAATAAATAAATACATTTATAAGAAGAATGTATCTCTAATAAGATGACTATAAGAAACAGGGAGTTATCTCAGTTCGGTTCGTTTATTTACATCGATAACGACACTAAAGACATTGGAATATCTACACTATCAACTCCTTTTGTTGGTATTGGTACTACCAATGCAACATCAAAGTTTCACGTTTATGGAGATACTAAACTAGAAGGAAATGTAAATCTTACTGGAGTTTCAACTTTTTCTTCTGATGTAAACCTTGATACAAACTTAACTGTATCTGGAGTATCAACCTTTGCTGGTGCAATTGATGCTAATGGTGACTTAGATGTTGATGGACAAACTGAATTAGATGACCTTAATGTATCTGGAGTATCAACTTTTGCTGGTGCAATTGATGCTAATGGTGACTTAGATGTTGATGGACAAACTGAATTAGATGACCTTAATGTATCTGGAGTATCAACTTTTGCTTCTAATGTTGATCTTAATAGTGACTTAGATGTTGATGGACAAACTGAATTAGATGACCTTGATGTATCTGGTATTACAACTACTAGTGGGTTACTTGACATTAATGCTGGAGGTCAGGCGAATACATTTAAAGTAGAAGATTTAACAGATAATCGTGTAGTTATTGTTGGAAGTGGTGGGGAATTAGAGGATGATGCAAATTTAACTTTTGATGGAACTCAACTTGCTGTTGGTGTTAATTTAGATGTAGATGGTCATACTGAATTAGATGATGTAAATGTATCTGGTGCAATTACTGCCACAACATTTACTGGGGATTTGACTGGTAATGCAGGAACTGCAACATCATTAGAAACCGCAAGAGACGTTAGTATTACTGGAGATTTTGTAACTGCACCTACAATTTCTTTTGATGGGACAGGAAATGTTTCACTAGCAGCAACAATTACTGCAGACTCTATTGAACTTGGAACTTATACATCAGGAGATTATGTTGCATCAATTAGCGGTACTGCAAATCAAGTATCAGTAGATGTAACTTCTGGAGAATCAACTACTCCAACAATTTCATTACCTAATAATGTAGAGTTACCTGGAGACTTAAAAGTAACTTCTGGTCTCACAACTGTCTCAAGTTTAACATTACAAAATGCAGGTGTTGCAGTAACAGCAATTCTTGATGAAAATGGACTTACATCAGATCGCGATGATGCTTTAGCAACTCAACAATCAATTAAGTCTTATGTTGATAATCAGATTGATCTTCAGGATTTAGATGTACAAGGTGATACTGGTGGAGCACTTTCAATTGATCTCGATACTGAAATTCTTACTATTGCCGGAACCACGAATGAAATAGAAACAGTAGGTTCTGGAACTAGTATTACTATTGGTCTTTCAAATGAAGTAGCAATTACTACTTCATTAACAGTTGGATCTGCAACAACAATCACTGATGCTGGTATTGTTGCTGGTATTGTAACTGCATCACTGGATGGGAACGCAGGAACTGCAACATCATTAGAAACCGCAAGAGACGTTAGTATTACTGGAGATTTTGTAACTGCACCTACAATTTCTTTTGATGGGACAGGTGCTGTAGCACTTGGTGCAACACTTACAGAAAATTCAGTTGTTCTTGGAACTTATACTTCAGGTGATTATGTTCAATCAATTAGTGGAACTGCAAATGAAATTGAAGTAACTGGTGGAACTGGAGAAGGTTCAACATCACAAATTGGATTGCCCGACGATGTTACGATTGGTGGAGACCTTGATGTAACAGGTCTAACAACTACAAATAATCTTTATGTTACTGGGATATCTACTTTTAATGGAGTACTGAATACTAATAGTAGTGTAAGTATTGGTGATACTGTTAATGCAACTGCTTATTATCAAAATGGTTCTCTTCTTGTAGATGTTGAAGTACAACAATGGGAAGATGCTACTGGAAGCAACCTTCATAGACCAATTGGAAATGTAGGTATTGGCACCTCAACTAATCTCGCTAAGTTATCTGTTAATGGCCAGATTGAATCTCAGGCAACATCAGGAACAGCACCTTTTATTGTATCGTCCCAAACTACAGTTGAGAACTTAAGTGCTAAGTTACTTGATGGAAAATCTGCTCCGACTGGATCTATTGTAGGAACTTCTGATAGTCAGATACTAACAACTAAGACTATTAATCTTTCCAACAATACATTAAGTGGAACTACAGCAGAGTTTAATACTGCACTGAGTGATGATGACTTTGCAACTCTGAATAATTCAGTTACTTTAACAAATAAAACTTTAACCTCACCAGTAATCTCTACAATTACTGATGGTGGTTCTGGTTCTCAAGACATTCCTGCTGGTATTGGTACTTTAGTATCGACTTCTAGTGTTGGTATAATCACCTCAGGAATGATTAAAGATGGTGAGATTGTTAATGCCGATGTCTCTGCAAGTGCAGCAATTGATTATTCTAAATTAAATCTTTCAAATTCAATTGTTGATGGGGATATTACTACAGGAACAATTGCTAATGATAAGTTAGTAAACTCAACAATTTCTGGAATTTCTTTAGGAAGTAATTTATCAGACTTAACAAGAGGAACTGATGTTCTTTATAGTTCTGGAACTACTTACAATGGTAGTTCTGCAATTACAATTAGTGTTGATTCTTCTACGGCAGCAACAGCAAATAAGATCGTCAAGAGAGATGCTGATGGTGGTATTACTGCAAATGACATCACTGCAGGAGTAGGATTTACTTTCTATGGTGATGGTAGTGGTATAACAGGTATCACTGCTGATGTTGCAGTTAAGATTGCAACAGCGGATACATCTACTGCAGCATCCTTCTATCCAACTTTTGTAGACAGTAATAATACACCGGCTGAGTATGAAAGTCTTTATACTGATGGTGGAATTTCTTATAATCCATCTACGGGAGATTTAACTGTTGGTGGTTTTGTAAGTGCTACTGGTGGTTTTAACATTGGTATTCAATCTGGTGGTATAGAACAGACAACTGGTGTTGTAACTGCAATTAACTTTATCGGTGCTGGAAATACATTTAATTATAATACAGGAACTAAGACAATTGATGTTTCAATTGAGAGTGGTAGTGGTGGAGATTCTCTTTGGGAGTCTTATGCAGCAGGTATTAGTACCACTTCAAATGTAGGTATCGGAACCACAAATCCAGAAGCAAAACTTTCAATAGATGTTGGTGCTGGAATTACTGCCCTTGACATTCAAGGTTCTGAAGGTCAATTATTCTCTGTTACAAATAACTTAACTTCTGGAAGTATCTTCTCAGTTAATGATGTTTCTGGATTTCCAAGTATTAATGTTGATGCTGATGGAACAATTCAGTTGGCACTTTATGGTGGGAATGTTGGTATTGCAACTACAAATCCATCAGAAAAATTAGATGTTAATGGAACTGTCAAGGCAACCACCTTTAGTGGTAATTTACCGACAACAGATTTGACAGGAACCATAACCAATGCACAACTTGCTGGTTCTATTGCAAATGATAAGTTAGTAAACGATAGTGTTTCCTTTGGTGGAGTAAGTTTAGATCTTGGTGCTTCTGATGCAACACCAGCATTTAATCTATCTGATGCTACTAACTATCCAACATCATCCTTAAGTGGCACAATTACTAATGCTCAGTTAGCAGGTTCTATTACGAATGCTAAGTTAGTAAACGATAGTGTTTCCTTTGGTGGAGTATCATTAGACCTTGGACAAACAGATGCAACACCAGCATTTAATCTATCTGATGCTACTAACTATCCTTACACATCACTGACTGGTATAACAACAAGTATTTTAGGAGATACTACTCCACAACTTGGTGGGAACTTAGATGTTAATGGAAATGACATAACCGGAACTGGTAATGTTAATCTTACTGGTGTCGTCACAGCAACATCATTTGTTGGTGATGGTTCTCTACTAACCAATCTTCCTGCTGGTGATAGTGGTGGTTCAGCTACTTATGATACTGGAATTACAACATCAATTTATGTTTCAGTTGGTAGTGGTATTGGAACTGCATCGGTCGAAGCAAACAACGACATCTTTATTGGACCTGGAATTGCATACGCATTCCCAGCAACAGCAGGTAAGAGTTATGTTATTGAGTCTATTCAAGTAACAAACATCTATAATACAAATCTTTATTTCACATCAAGACATGACTTTGATGGTGGAGAAAATGTTCCAACAGCACAAAGAGTTATAATTCCCTATCAAGGTGCATTAGAACTCTTAGATCAACCAATCATTGCAAATCCATCAGACATTTTGAACTTCCAAGCATTTGCTGGTGTGGGAACAGATGCAACTGGTATTAATAATGGATTAGATTCCTTTATTGTTTATTCCGAAAAAACTGATACTGATTACATTGGAACAGGAGCAACAATTGTAACAACAGCAGGAACAGAACTCTTCACATCAACTACAAATCCATCAGTCTTACAATCAATTCGTCTATGTAATTATGATTTGATACTTGATGTTGATGCATCAGTATCAATCTATCGAGGAGGAAGTGTTGGTGGTATTTTAACTACAGGTGTCAGACAAGGATACTTGGTGTATAATTTAACAATACCTAAAAACAGTGTGGTTGAGATTTTAGAGAAACCAAAATACCTTGCAACAAATGATACGATTGTTGTTGGTGTTGCCGGAACTAATACTGGAAATAGTCTTTCTGCTACTCTGTCGGGTAAATACATAGTATAGTATTATTGAGTTTTTTATGTGTCAATTGAAAGAAGGAATTATTTTTCCTACTTCTTTTTACACTGCTGACATCTTTAATGAGTATCAAAATCAAAAGTATAAAAACTTTTTGATTGATCTTTCAAAGAAAACAGAAGGTGAAAAAAGAAGTAATCGTAATGGATGGCAGAGTGATACTTTATTGTGGAAGGAAAATGGTTTTAAACCACTTTTAGATGAGGCACTTAATGCCACTCGAATGATTGCTAAGAGTTTATCAAATAAAGAACCTCCTCAAATGGTCGTAAGGGCAATGTGGGGAAACATAAATCCTAAGGGTGGATTTAACTTCACTCATGTCCATCCTTCTGGGTGGATGAGTGGTGTATACTACATAGAATTACCTGAGGGAAATAATGAAATTGTTTTTCAGGATCCAAGATCTGCAAGAATGATGGACTTTCAGAGAAGTTCTTTAGTTAAAGATGAATACTTTTCACATTATCCAAAAGTAGGTGAGTTACTTTTATTTCCTTCTTGGTTGCCTCATTTTGTTTCACCGAATACATCAGATCAAAATCGAATTTCTATTTCATTTAATGTTGAGTTAATAGTATGAGTATCTTAATTGCAATGCCCTGTTATGGGGGAATGGTTAGTGATAAGACTGCAAAGGGTTTGTTTAATCTTGGTAAAAATTTAAGAACTGCCGGAGTTGATCATGGTCTTTTGACGATAGCAAATGAAAGCCTTGTGACTAGAGCAAGGTCAAGAATAGCAAACTTCTTTATGAATAATACAGAGTATGAAAGAATTTTGTTTATTGATGCTGACATTGGATTTCAACCAGAAGATGTATTTAATCTTTTGAAGTATGATAAAGACATTGTGTGTGGTGCTTATCCAATGAAAGGTATTCCACTTCAATACAATTATAATTTTTCAGAACCAAGAGAAGAAGAAGGGGAATTGATTAAAATTGAAAACATTGGGTTTGGTTTTTGTTTAATCAAAAGAAAAGTATTTGAAAGTATTCAGCAAAAACATGGTGAAGAACTGCATTATTATCCACCAACAAACAATAGTTCAACACCACCAACGGAAAAAGAGTATCATAATTCTTATCATTACTTTTTAGAAATTAGAAAAGACATGAGTTTTCTTCCAGAAGATTTCTCATTTTTCGAAAGAGCAAAGAGTGTTGGACATTCTTCTTGGTTAAATAGTAGTATAAGATTAGAACATGTAGGTTCTCACGTTTATTACGAAGGATAACTAATGGCACGGGGAGTTTTCGGTCTCAATAAAGTTTATAAGAGGCAATACCAAAACATAAAAGACGATAACTTCGAAAGTTGGCCAGAGAGTGCTACTTATGGTTACTTTGGTGGTGGTTTTGCTCCACCTTTTGTCAGTACAATAGACCGTCTTGATTTCTCAAATGAAACTTTATCAGCACCAGGAAATAATTTACCTCAAGCAAGATATGCTTTAGCAGCAGTCTCAAATAGTTCTTATGGTTACTTTGGTGGTGGTTTTGCTCCACCTTTTGTCAGTACAATCGACCGTCTTGATTTCTCAAATGAAACTTTATCAGCACCAGGTAATAATCTACCTCAAGCAAGAAGTAGTTTAGCAGCAGTCTCAAGTAGTTCTTATGGTTACTTTGGTGGTGGTTTTGCTCCACCTTATGTCTCCACAATCGACCGTCTTGATTTCTCTAATGAAACTACATCAGCACCAGGAAATAATTTATCTCAAGCGATAAATGCTTTAGCAGCAGTCTCAAGTAGTTCTTATGGTTACTTTGGTGGTGGTTTTGCTTCAACTATTGTCTCCACAATCGACCGTCTTGATTTCTCAAATGAGACTACATCAGTACCAGGAAATGATTTATCTCAAGCAAGATATGCTTCAGCAGCAGTCTCAAGTAGTTCTTATGGTTACTTTGGTGGTGGTTTTGCTCCACCTTTTGTCAGTACAATAGACCGTCTTGATTTCTCAAATGAAACTTTATCAGCACCAGGAAATAATTTACCTCAAGCAAGATATGCTTTAGCAGCAGTCTCAAATAGTTCTTATGGTTACTTTGGTGGTGGTCAGGCACCACCTGCTGTCAACACAATCGACCGTCTTGATTTCTCAAATGAAACTACATCACGACTAGGACCTGATTTAACTCAAGCAAGACAACAATTAGCAGCAGTCTCTGGAGGAGCATCATACCGAATAAAAGGTTCGAGAACTTATGGTTACTTTGGTGGTGGTGGTGCTCCACCTGTTCTCGACACAATCGACCGTATTGATTTCTCAAATGAGACTACATCAGCACCAGGAAATAATTTATCTCAAGCAAGACGTAATTTAGCAGCAGTCTCAAGTAGTTCTTATGGTTACTTTGGTGGTGGTTTTGCTTCATCTAATGTCGCCACAATCGACCGTATTGATTTCTCAAATGAGACTTTATCATTACCAGGAAATGGTTTACCTCAAGCAAGATCTGCTTTAGCAGCACTCTCAAGTAGTTCTTATGGTTACTTTGGTGGTAATGTCGTCACAATCGACCGTATTGATTTCTCGAATGAGACTACATCAGCACCAGGAAATAATTTATCTCAAGAAAGAATATTTTTAGCAGCAGTCTCAAGTAGTTCTTATGGTTACTTTGGTGGTGGTCAGGCTCCACCAACATCTGTGGTCGCCACAATCGACCGTCTTGATTTCTCAAATGAAACTACATCAGTACCAGGAAATGGTTTACCTCAAGCAAGAAATAGATTAGCAGCAACCTCAAGTAGTTCTTATGGTTACTTTGGTGGTGGTGGTCCACCTGCGGTCTCCACAATCGACCGTCTTGATTTCTCAAATGAGACTACATCAGCACCAGGAAATAATTTATCTCAAGCAAGAGATGCTTTAGCAGCAATCTCAAATAATTCTTATGGTTACTTTGGTGGTGGTCAGGCTCCACCTATCCGCAGCACAATCGACCGTCTTGATTTCTCAAATGAGACTACATCAGTACCAGGACCTGATTTACCTCAAGCAAGGCTAGGTTTAGCAGCAGTCTCAAACTGACACTAAATAATCAAAACTACACTACGAAAACATGAAGTCTGGAGCAACTGAAAGTTCTTTTTATTATCTTGCTCAACATTATAAATTTCCAGAAAATGTTGAAGTATCAAGGAGTATAGAAGAACTTATACAATCAAATAAGCAATACAAAATACTTTGGGCACATGATAATTGTGATCAACCACAACTCTTAAAACTTCCAGAACTTGTATCACAAATTGATAAGATTGTCTGTGTATCAAACTGGGAAGCAGAGCAGTTTGTAAAATACCATAGAGCACCTGCAGATAAGATTACTGTAATTTATAATGGTGTTGCAGATTTATTTAATCCCAAAACACCAAAATCAAAGACTGCAATTTATTTTTCTGGTCCTCATAAAGGTATAACACCACTTCCAAAAATCTGGAAGCAGGTGATCAAAAATCATCCAGATGCTAAATTTAAAGTATTCTCTTCCCATAATCTTTATGGAGAACAATACGAACAGCACTTTAAAATTCCAGAACATTTAGAAGCAATTGAAGAACTTAAGTCTCTTCCTGGTGTAGAGTATTCTCCTTGTATTGACAGAGAGGAACTTCTACCACACATTCAGGATGCTGCATTCTTTATTCATCCCAATGTATGGGAGGAAACTTTCTGTGTTTCGATGGCAGAGGCAATGGCATGTGGATGCTATCCAATTACATCAGACATTGGAGCATTAAGAGAAGTTTCTTTTGATCGTGGAAAATACATTCCAATGTTGGGAGAGAACACCAGTTCTGGGTGGAAACCATCTTCAAAGTTTATCAATGAGTTTGCACAAGAAGTTTCAAGGTGTTTTGATTTCTTTGATAAGGAACCAGAAACTTTCTATGCCGCAACAAATGAACTATCAACGATTACTAAAAAGAATTATAACTGGAAATACATTTCTGAGCAATGGAGTAATTTTATAGAAGTGGTTACAGAGAAAGCAAAGTTTATTGATGACCAATACATTTATACTGAAGTTTATGAGAAGAATGAGTATGAGGTAGAGAGTTTTGATAGAGATGATGTAGTGATAGACATTGGAGCACATAAAGGATTTTTTACAAAACTTTGTATGGATAAAGGATGTAAACAAGTTCATTGCTTTGAGCCAGAACCAGAAAACTTGCAGCAACTTATGAATAATCTAAAAGATTATGAACACTTTCAACCTTATAATCTTGCAGTTTCTGATAAAAAAGGTGAGAAAAACCTAATGAAAATGTCTGGATGGAATACTGGAATGCATTCATTCTACCAATCAAATGGTGTTCCTATTAAGGTGCAGACAGTATCATTAGATGACATTCTTATTAATTTTCCTAAAGTATCTTTAATTAAAATTGATACCGAAGGTGCAGAGTATGAAATCTTATTCAATTCTAAACTCTTACTTAAAGTAGATAAGATTGTGGGAGAGTATCATGACTACATAGACAATCATGCTCTTCAAAACATAATTGAGTTTTTAGAAAGCAAAAACTTTAAGATTGAAAAAATAAAAGAAAATAATTCTGGTAGTGGAGTTTTCTTTGCCGTCAACAATACTAAATAAAGTAACAAGATTAAAAAAATTGATAAGTATGTCTAACAATTATGAAGCAATTGCACTTGCATCTTCTACGGAAGTTTTAGATGATAAGAATGACTTTATGTTCAAGGTTCTTAATGAAGCAAATCGTTGGACTGAAAGTGAAGTAGAACTTGCACAAGGTCGTTCAGATTTCCAAATTGAAAAGTTTATTGTTCATGACAACTTTACAATTCCATCTGCATTTAAATCTGCACTAATCAATCGTAAGAGTGCTGCAGAAGGTCTGCTTTCAAGAATTATTGAGGCAAAGAAAGAAGCAAGAGAGTTTCATTATAAGTGGGAAGGAAAGGATAAGACACAACCAATCTGGTGGAAAACCCGTGATGGGGGAGAGGAATTATGTTGGTACGACATTGATGAGTTTCATTTTCATCGTATGCTTGAAGGACTTAATCATGGATTTAAAGCATCAGTTCAAGAACTTGAGTGTTTTGATAAATTGATTAGTCGTCTGATTGAATTGAATGGTGGTAAGTTAGTAAGTAAAGAACAATTTGATGCTGATCAACCAGATTATTGGGAACGTAGACTTGCAAATCAATCTCTGGATGATTTGTTTGCAGCAAGAACTGGTGTGAATGCAGGTAACATTCGTTCGATGAGAAGAGCAAGTGCTCCTACAGTATTACCTAATGATGTAAATAGAACTAAAGGTTCATTTGGTGATCCAACTAATCCTCTTGATTTCCTGAATAGTCTTCAGGAAAGTGTGACTGCTGGTATCTCAGAGATTACTGGTATGGATCAAAAAATTCTTTCATCTATTGAAGAAGAAGAAAAAAAGCAACTTAATGGATCATTATTCAACCAAGAATTAAAACAGTAAAATCTTATGGCATTCATAGGAGACGTATTTGGACTCAATTCCATTTATGATAGGCAAGTAGAGAATGTAGATAATAACAACTTTGAAAGTTGGCCAGAAAGTGCTACTTATGGTTACTTTGGTGGTGGTTTTGCTCCACCTCGCCACAGCACAATCGACCGTATTGATTTCTCTAATGAGACTTTATCATTACCAGGAAATAATTTACCAATAGAAAGAAGTGCCCCAATAGGAGTCTCAAATATCTCTTATGGTTATTTTGCTGGTGGTTTTGGTCCATCTTATGTCTCCACAATCGACCGTCTTGATTTCTCAAATGAGACTTTATCAGCACCAGGAAATGATTTACCTCAAGCAAGACGACGTTTATCAGCAGTCTCAAATAGTTCTTATGGTTACTTTGGTGGTGGTGAGAGTCCAGGTCCTAATGTCAGCACAATTGACCGTCTTGATTTCTCAAATGAGACTTTATCAGCACCAGGTAATAATTTACCTCAAGCAAGAAGTCAGTTAGCAGCAGTCTCAAGTAGTTCTTATGGTTACTTTGGTGGTGGTCAGGCTCCACCTTTTGTCGCTACAATAGACCGTATTGATTTCTCTAATGAAACTACATCAGCACCAGGAAATAATTTATCTCAAGCGATAAATGCTTTAGCAGCAGTCTCAAGTAGTTCTTATGGTTACTTTGGTGGTGGTGAGATTACTCCAGGTCCTAACAGATGCACAATCGACCGTCTTGATTTCTCTAATGAGACTACATCAGTACCAGGAAATGATTTATCTCAAGCAAGACGACGTTTAGCAGCAGTCTCAAGTAGTTCTTATGGTTACTTTGGTGGTGGGTATTTATTAGTATCTTCAGTCTGCACAATCGACCGTCTTGATTTCTCGAATGAGACTTTATCAGCACCAGGAAATGGTTTACCTCAAGCAAGATTTGATATGGGGACATTCTCTGGAGGAGCATCATACCGAATAAATGGTTCGAGAACTTATGGTTACTTTGGTGGTGGTTTTCCTAATTTATCTACAATCGACCGTATTGATTTCTCAAATGAGACTTTATCATTACCAGGAAATAATTTAACTCAAGCAAGAAATGGTTTAGAAGCAACCTCAAGTAGTTCTTATGGTTACTTTGGTGGTGGTTATGCTACTGTCTCCACAATCGACCGTATTGATTTCTCAAATGAGACTTTATCATTACCAGGAAATAATTTACCTCAAGGAAGATTTGACTTAGCAGCAGTTTCAAGTAGTTCTTATGGTTACTTTGGTGGTGGTGAGATTACTCCAGGTCCTAACAGATGCACAATCGACCGTCTTGATTTCTCTAATGAGACTTTATCATCACCAGGAAATAATTTATCTCAAGCAAGAAGACTATTAGCAGCAGTCTCAAATAGTTCTTATGGTTACTTTGGTGGTGGTGAGAGTCCAGGTCCTAATGTCAGCACAATCGACCGTCTTGATTTCTCAAATGAGACTTTATCAGCACCAGGTAATAATTTACCTCAAGCAAGAAGTGGTTTAGCAGCAGTCTCAAATAATTCTTATGGTTACTTTGGTGGGGGTTATAATCCACCTATTAGAGTCTGCACAATCGAACGTCTTGATTTCTCAAATGAGACTTTATCAGCACCAGGAAATAATTTACCTCAAGCAAGAAATGCTTTAGCAGCAACCTCAAATAGTTCTTATGGTTACTTTGGTGGTGGTGGGTTTCCTGTTATCAGCACAATCGACCGTCTTGATTTCTCAAATGAGACTACATCAGCACCAGGAAATAATTTACCTCAAGCAAGAACTGGTTTAGCAGCAGTCTCAAATTAATTTATGAAACAATTTTATTTTATGTCTGGTCTTCCAAGATCAGGTTCGACTTTATTAACTGCATTACTCAATCAGAATCCAGAGATACACGCATCTACAAACTCACCTTTGTTGGATACAATTCATTATACTGAAGAGTATCTCTTATATAATTCAGAACAATACAAAGCAACACCTAATCCTGAAGGTGCTCATAAGGTATTATCTTCTATACCTTATAATTATTATTTCAATACTCCTCAGAACATTATTATTGATAAGTCAAGAGGTTGGGTTAATCAAATACAACACATTCAGGACTATATCACAACTGAACCAAAAATTATTTGCCCTGTAAGAAACATTCAGGACATTTTATCTTCATTTTTAAATCTGATTTATAATTCAAATACTACATCATTTATTGATGAAGGTCTTATAAGAAAAGGCATAGAAATCTCAAATGATAATCGTTCTAGTTATCTAATGTCGTCACAAGGTATTGTAGGTCAATCTTATAATGCTCTTTTGGAATGTTATAAGAAAGGAAATAATCAATACTTATTACTTGTTGATTATGATGATTTAGTAAGAAATCCTCAGCAAGAACTCAATCGAATTTATAAGTTTCTAAATCTATCTTCTTACTCTCATAGTTTTGATGATGTCACTACAAAACAAGATGAGAATGATGAGATTTATAAATTAGAGAAGATGCATGATGTCAGAAATAAGGTAGAAAAGATACATCGCGATAATACAAAGTATCTTTCAGAAAAAATTATTGATAAATATAGTCATATGGAGTTCTGGAAAAAACAAAGAACTCAAAGTCATACCATCTTCGGATTATAAATGCCAATATTTTCTCTTAATGAAGTTAGAACAGAACAAGTAAAAAATATTGCGAACGATAACTTCGAAAGTTGGCCAGAGAGTGCTACTTATGGTTACTTTGGTGGTGGTTATTTCGATCCACCTCCTACTACATATGACACAGTAGACCGTCTTGATTTCTCGAATGAGACTTTATCATTACCAGGAAATAATTTATCTCAAGCAAGAGGATTTTTAGCAGCAGTCTCAAGTAGTTCTTATGGTTACTTTGGTGGTGGTTTTGCTCCACCTTATGTCTGCACAATCGACCGTATTGATTTCTCAAATGAGACTACATCAATACCAGGAAATGGTTTACCTCAAGCAAGATCTGCTTTAGCAGCAGTCTCAAGTAGTTCTTATGGTTACTTTGGTGGTGGTTATAGTCCAGATGTTATCAGCACAATCGACCGTCTTGATTTCTCAAATGAAACTTTATCAGCACCAGGAAATAATTTATTTCAAGCAAGAAGTTATTTAGCAGCAGTCTCAAGTAGTTCTTATGGTTACTTTGGTGGTGGTTATGTTCCACCTAATGTCGCCACAATCGACCGTCTTGATTTCTCTAATGAGACTACATCAGCACCAGGAAATAATTTATTTCAAGCAAGGCTAGGTTTAGCAGCAGTCTCAAGTAGTTCTTATGGTTACTTTGGTGGTGGTTTTCCTGGTGTCAACACAATAGACCGTCTTGATTTCTCAAATGAGACTACATCAGCACCAGGAAATGGTTTACCTCAAGCAAGAGTATTTTTAGCAGCAGTCTCAAGTAGTTCTTATGGTTACTTTGGTGGTGGTTATGGTCCAGATATTGCCAGCACAATTGACCGTCTTGATTTCTCAAATGAGACTACATCAGCACCAGGAAATAATTTATTTCAAGCAAGGCTAGGTTTAGCAGCAGTATCCGGAGGAGCATCATACCGAATAAAAGGTTCGAGAACTTATGGTTACTTTGGTGGTGGTTTTGCTTCACCTTCTTTTAGTAGCATAATAGACCGTATTGATTTCTCTAATGAGACTACATCAGCACCAGGAAATAATTTATTTCAAGCAAGAAGTAGTTTAGCAGCAGTCTCAAGTAGTTCTTATGGTTACTTTGGTGGTGGTACTGCTCCACCTTTTCCAACTAATGTCGCCACAATCGACCGTCTTGATTTCTCAAATGAGACTACATCAGCACCAGGAAATGGTTTACCTCAAGCAAGATCTGGTGTAAGAGCAACCTCAAATAGTTCTTATGGTTACTTTGGTGGTGGTTTTCCTGCTGTCAACACAATCGACCGTCTTGATTTCTCAAATGAGACTACATCAGCACCAGGTAATAATTTACCTCAAACAAGATATGATGTAGCAGCAGTCTCAAGTAGTTCTTATGGTTACTTTGGTGGTGGTCTTGCTCCAGGTAATCGATCCACAATAGAACGTCTTGATTTCTCAAATGAGACTTTATCATTACCAGGAAATAATTTACCTCAAGCAAGAGGACGATTAGCAGCAGTCTCAAGTAGTTCTTATGGTTACTTTGGTGGTGGTGAATCACCTCCACCATCTCCCGATAATAACAGAATAGACCGTCTTGATTTCTCTAATGAGACTACATCGGCACCGGGTAATAATCTACCTCAAGAAAGAGATAGTTTAGCAGCAGTCTCAAGTAGTTCTTATGGTTACTTTGGTGGTGGTTATTCTCCACCTGATCGATCCACAATAGACCGTATTGATTTCTCAAATGAGACTACATCAGCACCAGGAAATAATTTATCTCAAGCAAGAAGATTTTTAGCAGCAGTCTCAAACTGACACTAAATAAAAACACTTAGATTATTATTTTATGAATGATATACTTAGGAATGTTTTAATACAACCAAAAGTTGTATCAAAAGAAGGAATTGATTTCTTAGTTAATCATGCAAAGATTGCACCTAAAGATAAGATGGGTGTATTTGATGGAGAGAAAGCAAATGAAAATAAACAAGATCATCCATCAAAGATTGATTTAAATGTAAGAAATGTAGATTGCTCTGACATTTCAAAGATTATTGAAGAAGTCAAAGAACTTTACGACAACATAGTTCATCATGTAATCAATCCATTTTATGAGTTTAAGATAAGAGATAGTGAACTCCCTCAGTTGCTTGTATACGAACCAGGAGGGCACTATAAACCTCATTATGATGCTGTATCAAGGTGGAAGAACCCTGATGGTTCTATCATCTGGAAGAAGTCTGTAGAGAGGGATTTATCAACTATTCTTTTTTTAAATAATGACTTTGATGGTGGAGAATTTGTGTTCCCAGACCTTAGAGTTCGTATCAAACCAGAACCAGGATTGTTAGTTGCTTTTCCATCATCGCAGTTTTATCTTCATACAGTAGAACCAGTTATCTCAGGAACTCGTTATGCAATGGTAAACTGGATGACTGTTCAAGGTATGCCTACAAAAAAAGAGATTGATAAAGAGATAGAAGATAAATACAACATAACGGTGTACTGATAAAAATGTCTCAATTAATCAAACATTTTTTAATGGATAGAGATACTGGAGAATGGATAAAAGGTGAAATTAGAGGATATGTATTTCCAAAATTAAAAAATTTAGAAGTTGTCTATCGTTTAACTGATGAGAATGGAGATCATATTTGTTTATCAAGAGTTCCAGAGTATTTTGAGTATTCAAAAACTGTAACTCCAGCAGTTTTAGCAGAGTATCAGAGTGATTCAAATATCACTGTAGTGAGTTCCACAGAAAGACAGGTTGAAGAATCTATTTTAGGCGAAGAAACTGAAGAAACAACAACAGTGACTTTGCATGATGTGATTTATAGAGAAACAAATACTATTGTAGTAAATGATGGACTCAAAATTTTAACTCAGGAAGAATGGGACACTGAGATTTCTAATTATGATGCAAGACAAACTGAAAAAAGATATGGTGAAATAAGAATAGTTAGAGATGAGGTTTTGAAAGATACTGATTGGATTGTTACAAAAACAATAGAAGATGGAAGTGTTTTAAGTGATGAGTTTAAGAATTGGAGACAATCTTTAAGAGACTTGCCATCTGTTGGTATAACTACAGATGTTTTTCCCTCTACTCCATCTTCAATTAAAGTTGATACAAATATAACTAAGGATTATTCGCAAAAATTAAGATCTATTGTATTGATTAATGATACTCTTCCTGCATTACCGGAACCAGAAAATCATTTAGATGGTGAGTAAGTCATAACACTTTTGATTTCTATCATAAGCATAGTCTGCATAAGGACCATTCTTTCTTACATAATGCAAAAAGAGTTGCATAAATCGATCATTCTCATGAGTTCTTAATGGACTTCTCCAGTGTGGAACAATTGTTCCTAAGTATGCAAGACCATCACCTACAGGTGTTATAACTTCTCTTCGTTTTCCTGTAAGGTCTTTCATTTTAATAGGCCATTCTGCATCACCAGAAATATTCATAGTAACTGATACCTCACAAGAAGGTCTATCAGTATGACAATTCATCCATCCTTTATTATGATAAGTTGTAGAAAACCAATAAGAAGGAATGAGTTCTTCTCCTAATACTTCTTCAAGAATTGGTTTCACTCTATGAACTACAAAAGCAGATGATGGTGGTGCATAACAAGTTAATACTCTTCCTCTTTCTTTATCCCAATGACCTTCTAAAGAACCTAAGTCACTCATAGCACCACAAAGGTTTTGATACTTAATTTGTATTGCTTCTTCTTTAGTAATAATTTCAGGTAAATAGTGCCAACCTTTCTTGCTAAATGAATTCATAATGTTATCTAAGATAGTATATATAGTAGTTTCGTCCAAACCTGACAAACAGATTATAACGATAAACCTATAAGGATGTCAAGTGAAATTATAAATTAGTGTTTTATTTCCAAAGAGATTAACCACTTAGACAACTGTCACAGACCCTGACGGGTCTTTTTTATGTTCTATAATAAACAGGTCTTCGGGACACTACTTCGAAATAATGGTAACAACTCATTCAAGGCAATGCCACCAACGGGCAACCCCCATATTGATAAGAAAGTTAGAGTAGTAGCAAAGAAACCAAAATAGGGGGTTGACAGAGACCCAAAACAGTGGTATTATAAATAAGTCAGCAAGTTAAGGAACCAACACATTTCTTAACTGTTCGTAACACCCCTCAAACCAAGACCTCTAGGGTGTCTAAACACGTCTTTCATATCCTAGACTTAGGGTGTCTAGGAAATAGTAACTCCACCATTCCCTGATGGTCTTACTTTTTTGTTAAAAACAATGGCAACAACTCTTTCAAGGCAACAATCAACCCCATGGCAGAATTTCTGCGAGTGGGTAACTTCTACCAATAACCGCCTCTATGTCGGTTGGTTCGGCGTACTGATGATTCCAACTCTGTTGGCAGCAACTATCTGTTTCATCGTCGCCTTCGTCGCTGCTCCCCCTGTG
>Ga0233438_10001271_pt1 | contig 28086 bp, 16 predicted proteins | sample SI_123_September_FD_182720 | JGI IMG/M metagenome (GOLD analysis project Ga0233438, IMG submission 182720) | Seawater microbial communities from Saanich Inlet, British Columbia, Canada - SI_123_September2016_10_MG | ecosystem: Environmental > Aquatic > Marine > Inlet | place: Canada: British...
CTTCTCCTTCAACTTTAAGTAGACCTTCGCTGCCCATTCTCAAATATGCTGGAGCATTTACGCCATACTCGCCATTCTTGAGAGCAACGCTGTTAATATCTATTCTACCATGCGGTATAGCTCTGCTAAATTTGGCTGTGAAGTCTGAACGAGAAGTTGGTGCAATTCTTTCGCTCAATATAATTGTATCGCCAGGTTTTAAAGATGCAAATGAATCGCTATCAATTCCAATAACACCGATTTTTGTATGCACAGCATCACTATCCCAACGGATTTGATCTGGTGAACGTACACCTAGTAATCTGAAATCACTATCACCAAATGGTTTCTCCATTCTCAGCAAACGTCTATCTTTATCAGAGTCTGCCATGTAGGATGCTTCCATAAAGTTACCTACTTTAATGAATGCAGTCCTGATCGGATCACCTGTGTTTGAGTTGGCAGAAGTACCAATATTGATTCTTGTATTATCTTTGAGTCTTCTGTTAGAATCAAAGAAGTCTAGAGTAGAACCATTATCTTTTTTTACTGGTGCTGTACCTGACTCCCCTACTCCATCACCAAAATTTGGTTTGAGAATGTCTTTAAGATTTCTGTTTGCCATCGATTAATCCTTGCAATAGACTTTCAATTCTATCTAATTTATCTTCTAAATTTAAAAGTCTTTGTTCCTTATGTTCTTCTGCTTTTTTCTTTTCTTTATATTTCAAATACACCTTCATATTTGTATTTAAAATCGCACCAGAATTTTCATCTCTGACATAATCTTTTTCATCTTTAAGCAACTGCAATAATCCTTAAATCACTTACCTTCGGTACTAGGGATTCATTTTTAACATTTAGTACCAATGCTACTTTAAATGAATCAAAATCAAATCCAATATCCTGAGATAATTCATATTGAATTTTTCTAGATTCAGAACTGAATGGATCGAAATTTGTTTCATTCAATTGTTGTGATCTTGGGAATCTTTGCCAAGAAAGATCCTCAAATGGTGTGTTATCACCAGATCTTCGTGCTTTATATCTTACTTCTAAACTACTGCCTGGTTCCATGTCTGCATCAAAGAATACTCTGATTTCACTCGCAGGAACTTCCAAAGAAATTTCTTTTGTGATATACTGAGAAGTTTCTCTTTGGTTTTCAAGACCAGCTTGATAAGAAATATATTCCTCATGCGTACTAGAAGTTGATGTTTTTGGTAAACTAGTAGTTGTCAAACCAGTAATTTCAGAATCATCTACGAAATTACCAGTAGCATTTTTCAATACAAAGTAATTACCAGCGGCATCTAATCTCATTACTGGTGAGAGATATTCATTATCAGTAGTCAGTGTAAACTGTGCTTCAAAATCACCAGTACCGGTTTTATTCAAAGTGTTTCTTACAATACTTGGGTAAGTCAACTCCACCAGCTCATCAGTTGGAACTTCTACAAAGTTTGGAGTTTTTACACCAGGTGCTTGATAATAAATGCTGTTAAGATCGTAACCGTATAGATTTGATGCAACCTTAATATCAACATTGGAACCGGTTGTGGCTTTAATTTTCTGTGTTATAGATGTGCCATCAAAGATTGTAGGATTCACATTTGATCTGATAGCATCATACTGAATATTGGATGTTGCAATAACACCAAATCCACCGCCTCTACCAGCTTTGACATTTTTATGCCAACCACCAGTTTGTGGTGATGTAACTACTATAGATGCATCAGAATCTGCTTCAGACAAATTGATGAAGTAAGAATTTTGAGTTGCATATTTTACTTTGTGTGTAAGATCAGAACTCGTTGAAGCAAGGTTAGCCAGTGTTGTGTTGTTTATTAAAGAGATTGGAACACCGTTCACGGTGTCAACACCAGTAAATCTTTCTTCGGAGTCTGGTGTTGAACTAAATACACCATTAGGTTCTACACCAATAATGCGTACTTGGTGTGTATCATTTGCACCATACATACCATGATTAGGATGATGTACTTTTATATAATATGAATTTTTAAATGTTTCAATGGCAAGACCAGAAGCGGCTTGTCCGATTGGAACGGCATACATATTAGAAGTTTCTCGCAATGTGATAGAAGATTCATCTGTTCCAAAGTTTGCTCTATATGCTTTGAACATCAAGTCTCTATTTTGATCAGGTGTCCAAGTCGAGTTGTTTTGTGATTTAAAGAATGAACCATAGTAACCACCAACATTAGGTTGTCTATCGATTTTACCGCCAGTGTTAACGTCTTGTTCACCTTGTACGGCAGTCCATACAGTTGTTGTATCTGATGGTGAAAGAATCACAATTGCATATTCAGTATTAGATTTCAAGAAACATGGTGCATCAAATCTAAAGTTTGTTGCTACAGTTGGTTTATCAAGGTTTTGATTTGATTTAGAAACTGTATTTGTTATAGTGCCAAGAACTTGCGGTCCTGGGTAACCGTTAATCATATCTCTGACTTGCATGGTTACTCTGTTCATCTGATCTCTTACATCGACAAATCCAAAGTATACATCTACTGAAGTGATGAACGAACCAGAATCTCTTGGAATATCTGTGTTAGGATCGAATGCATTAGGATCAGCACCAGCATCAAGTGGCAAAGTAAAGCCTTGAGCAACTGGATCGTAAAGTTGTCTACGTACTGATGTTTCTGTTACTCTTCTTGTTGCTTCACCAACAAGTCTTGTACCTTGTGGTTCTTGCGATCTTAAAGCAATCATATCACCAACTTCGAAGAAACCGCGTGATGTAAACGTTGCTGTTGCATTTGTAGTATTAGCATCATCAAGATCTGTAAGCTGGAATCTACGTGCACCAGTTTTAAATGTATTTGCTGGAATAGTAAATCTACCACGAATTCTACCTTGACTATCCGTAGTCAATGAATTAACTGCACCATAAGTTGCTGTTCCAGTGGATTCATATGAAGTTTGCTGACAGAATTTTGTAACATCAACACCATCAAACAAAGCTTTCAAAGGTGTATCTTTTCTCATACCGTCAACAATGAAGTTCATTTGAATTGATCTCATGAAAGCATCATCTAATTCTCTTACTTCGCGAGTTTGGAATCTTGTGCTTGTAGAAAACTCTCTTGCAGTTCTTTCAAATGTTCTTGTTGTTCTTGTACCAGCTCTTACCGTGGTTGTAGTTCTTAATCGTAGACCGATGCTTGTTTGCGGTACACCTGAAGCGCGCAATCTATTTCTTTCTTCTACAGATACGCGGCGTGTACTAGAAGTTTTTCTAATACCAGTCCAGTTAGTAGATGTTGTATTGAATCTCGATCCTGGAACAACAGCTGTTACACTTCGAAGGTTTCTAAATACGTCTTCGCTTACTGCAGTAACACCACCACCAAAGCTTGTTCTATCTAATTGGTAACCAGCAACAACTCTACTAGATGGGTCTCTCCAAAAATCTTGATCTGGATTAATAGAAATATCACCGTTAAATGTCCATGTTGCATATGGGTTTACACGAATTGTAGAAGATGCAAATAATTGTTCTAGCATTTTCTCTTGCGTGTATGATTTTAAGACATATCCTGGACCTTTGTCGATATAATATGTATCTACATTAATGCCATCAGATACTCTTTGTACATCAAAGAATGTTTCAACTACTGGTGGTCTCATTTGACCTTGACCAATATCATTTGAAGCTGCATACTGTGCATTATCGATATCTGCAACACCGATTGGATCGGCAAAATCATCTACAACAAAGCCGGCTTTTAAGCGATCATCTACATTTTCATGCAGTGCCTGTGATTCCAGTATAGATAGCGCCAATCCATTTTCAACAGTTTCCAATCTCTGATCGAGTTCAGCGATATCTTTCATAGAATATCTTCTATGATTTTTTGTTTCAACGAAAACTTCTTTTTCGGCGTATCTTACAGCTGGTGGAACTTCTAAATCGCAGATTGGCATGCCATCATTGAAAATTATTGGATCTTTTGGATCCAATGAAGATGCACTCGCTACAGTTTTAAAGACACCCGTATCTGTACAGACGATAGTAACTTTTTGACCATTGAAGAAGTCAATATCGGATGTAAATGTGGAGTCTGGAAGAACTCTATAACCAGTGTTGTCCAGGGTTCTGCCAGAGAAAGAAAGTGGGTTTTTAGTAACATCACCAGAACCTGCAGTCAGTCTTTGCCTAAATCTAAAATCAATAGCATTTCTTAGGTTTTGACCATCAAGTGGTTCAGTATTAACAATAGACTGAGTATCATCAAAGTATCTCGGATCTACATCAAAGAATCCAGAACCGCTATATGAATCAGCATTGTAGAAATAAGAGTCAAATGGATCTGCATCAAAATACGAGTAGAAGATAAACAGATCACCTTGGTCTGGTTCTGCAACATCGTCTCTTCTATTGATTGCACCAATGCCATAGTAATCAGGTCTTTGACCATTATCTAAATTATAGTTTGCAGTAATATCTTGTCCAGCTTTTTTAGTATCTAGTCCAACGTAAGTAACTTGAGCATTAAAAGTTGTTTCACCCGCTGGAACTACAACTTTTATAACTTCACTTGCATTAAATGCTGATCCTTTTGTAAAGACAACTTCAACCTTTGTAGCATCACCTGTACCAGTTTTTACAACATGATATCCGGAAATATTTGATAGAAGACTTTCACCTTCAGACAAAGTATTACTTAAAGCTACAATTGCTTCAGTACCAGATGATTTACCAACAAGACGTGTACCTTGTACGATTGTACCACCACCAGAAATATTCAACTCAATTCTAGGGAATGAAGCATTTGGAGTGGTTGTACTCGTACCAAATTCATTATTATTAGTACCTTTTGCAATTCCATATACTTTGTAGATATCTGGATAGAAAAGGTTGATTTGTCTATCTCTTGCAACCCATGAGAAGTTAATTGGGTTTGAACTTCTATCAAAGGCTGATGTAACATTTCTAATTTTTAATGTTGCAAATTTAAGTGTTTTTGTAATTTCAGTAGCATCATCAATAAATGTTTTCTTGTAGGCACCATTTCTACCAAACTGTGTGCTCCATTGAGTATCACTTGTTTGTGGTGTTATCGATAGACCACCAGTTGATGATGTAACAGTAGGTGGATTTTTATACATAAGAGTAAAGTCATTGTCAAATGGTTGAATATCTTCTCTCATTCCGGAAATTTCTTTGCCGGTATCGTATAACAAAGCCGATTGAATATTTTTCGCTGTGCTACCGCTTTTTCTTCTAGCTTGGAATGGTGTGGCATTAGAACCAGCAGTCATACCTTCAATAAAGTGTACTTGTTCAATATTGAATTGGTATTCTGAATCAATAGTAGGTATTCTACTTCCAGGCGCAGTGATATTCAAATCATTTACAATAGTTTGACCGCGGCCAAAGTTACCTGAAGCATTGACAACCAACACACCTTTCTTCTTATTAAGACTATCTACAAGACCACTGCCTGATTGTTCAGTTCTTGATGTCCAATCAGAGTCAGCTGGGTGAGTATTACCAGGACCGCGCTGAGAAGCAGATCCAAGTTTTACAATATAACCTTTCGCTGAGTTGGTTTTAATTTCTTGACCTTCGATATAACCTGGAGCACCACTCACATAATCAGTTGTACCATCATTGTACTTGATTTTGATGTGCTTGAACATTTTAATATCGTGTAAATATAGATTACCAGTGTTAGAACCTTTATCTTGGAATGCATAACTTCTTGCATAACCAATTGCATTTCTATCAGAATCAAGAAGTACTAATCTGTTTGCATAATCTCCAGGACCATTTGCATCTGAATCTGCAAGACCTGGAAGAACGCCATTATTTACGTTTGTCACTTCAAGGTATGGTGTACCTGTAACACCAACTTTATAGTTTGTAATTCTTGTAGTATCTGTTTGTCTTGGAATAGAAACGTGTGTATCAAAAAGTGTTTCGATTCTTGCACCATTGACATAAGCAAGACCTGGAGATAAAGATACTTCAAATCTCTCTGAATCATCTAATGCATCCAGAATCTTCGGAACAAATGGTGTTACAGTATAACTTCCTGATTCTTCACGTGTTCTTCTAGCGAGTTGATCTGCAACTGATGAATATACTGGACCAAAACCAGTTTCTGGAGAAGTTGGAAGTCTCGGACTTGGGATGGTAATTCCCTGAATGACACCATTAATTACTGAAATGAGTTTATAGAAGTTAGGATCAGAACCCTGATCTGTAGCACTCTTAAATACTACGTCTAATGCATTCTGTAATCTATCAGCACCAGGTGCACCTTCGTTTGTAGAACCTCTTGCGTTATCAAACAATGTAGCATCATCATTAGCATCAACAGTTTTAGATGTAATCGTGAAACCTACCTGACCGGTTGGTTTATGAGTTGTGTTTGACAATACAATATTCTGCGGTGTAATTCTTGAGAAGAATCCATCGATGTAATAAATGCCGCTTTGTACAAGACCAAGTGTTGCTTCAGTAACACTATCAAAGACATTGACATATGTTACTGCACTATCTGGATCATTATCTGCTTGCGCATATACAAATCCTTTGTCAGAATCTGTAAATTGTGTATTCGACAAATATGTGAAATACAATCTACCAGTTGTGTTTGTGTCAATTGTATTTTTAATTGTTTCATCAAGAACTTTTGCTCTTACAGTACCATTTGCATTTGTAATGATACGGCCTTTGAAGTTTCCAATGTTACCTTCAATAGAACCAACTTGTGAGTTAAGAAGTGGAAAATCTGGATCGCCAGAACCAGATACAAGGCTCATAGTATATACATCAGTTTTCAGTTGAACTTCTGCAGACTTAATTCTTTCACCATCTTTAAAAGATGAATCTGCAAATCTTTTGATTTGACTTTGCAGTATTGATTGAAGCTGAGTTAATTCACGAGCTTGTACAGCAAAACCAGGACGAAAGAGTACTCTAAGATAATCTTTATCCTGACTGAAATCATCAAAATATGGTGATACGTTTAAGTTAATGGCCATTGTTTTTCACTTTACCTATTTATTATAACTTTAAAATAATATTCAACGATTCGATCTGATCTGAACTTCTTTGAATTGCTTCTGTCAAATAGTCCACAGTCAAGAATTCACCGCTGTTTAATTTAATTTCTCTACCAAATTTCTTGGTAATTTTGTTGCTAGTAGAACCAGAAATGATAGAATCGCTATCTGCAAAAACATTTTCTAGTTTACCAACATTGATATAAAATAATTCTCTATTTGAATTAGCTACCACTTTACCAGCAAAATCTGAATCACCCGATTTGTAAAATTCTTCATCTTCTGCAAAAAGCGATGGTGTATCTAATAATAGTTTTTCTGCAGCAGTGTAATAATCACGTGTTGCAATTTGATCAGTATTAACATCAATTGGATTTTTAATAACACCTAGAACTGAGAAGTCGTTTGTGGCTAACTTAGCAAATCCCGTATCATCTGCTGGTACCGATCTTGATGTTAGCATAACAAATCTTGCATTCAATTCATTACCTGCATCTGTACCATGACCAAGACCAGGTGCCTGATCAATTTTAAAGATATTCAATTTAGTACCTGTCTCAGAATCAGTGGCATATGGTAATGCATCATAACCTTCACCAAAGTTAGTAACTTCAAAACTCCATAACCTATCGCTATCACTATTACGTGTTGCAGTTGCTTGGAAATACTGGTTAGGTGTACCACCAGTACCGTCTTGTGCTCTGATCTTGATGGTAGTTTTTGAAGATCTATTAATTACATCTGAATCATTAGCATTTGGATTGATTCTTATATTGTATACACCACCTTCTTTAGCGTTATTTTGCACCTGCAATTGTGAATATCTCGGCACAGAGGTTGAAAGTGTTTGAGCTTCGGTCAGAGTAACCTTTTCAGGCACTGGCATAAAACGAGAGTTTTGAAAAAGCAAAGCCTCTGAGTTTGTGACAGTATACATAAATTGCCAAATATAATTATCTGCTGTTCTAAATGGTGTTGAACCTGTTCCTGTAGGAGCAATTGTCGATACAGTGCGTGGTGGTGAGAATAAACATTTGTATACGTTTTGTCTCGCAACACCTTGAATAATTTCTGTTGTAAGGACATAGTAATCACTATCGTTTTCAATATCGCTATACCAACCAACGTATTGACTATTCAATGTCCAGTTTTTACGAGCAATAACTCGTGAAACACCGCCTGGAAGAACACGGTGCATCGTAACAATATTTTTGTAGAGTACTGCGAGATCAGAATCAGTAGTTCCTTCTGATCGATCGCTATCAGCGAATGGATAGTCTTCACTATCTGAATATGCAACATAAATGTAGTATGTATCGTCTTTGGCAGTGTTTCTAATATCATTGCGAGTGGCTTCAGCCATTACATTTTTAATATTATTAGTAAGCTTACCAATTGACATTACTTAGTTCTCTTCCTGTCTAGGTGGTCTATGAAATCAGAATCACGATCTATATATTGCACTGAATTATTTATCTCTCTTAGGAAAGATTGCCTTACAACGATTGTAGATTCTCTATCTGAATCTCCAAATTTACCATAAGCCGCTGAAGTTCTTGGTGTTTTTTCGTATGATCTATCATGCTCAATATCGAGTTTTCTAGTCAGTCTATATTTTGTATCACCATTATTTAGTTCAGAATCCGAATCATTAGATTCTATAGTTTGGGACACATTCAATCTATTTGTAATTTTACCTGGAATGACATAACCATCTGTGATATCAGAATCACGATTTGAAGTGAAGTTGTTGTACTTCATTTCATAAGCTTCTAAATCATAGTATGTTTGATTGTTTGCTTTATAAACAAAATCCTGATTGAGCCTAAGTGCTTTATTGAGATCTTTTTGTTTATCTATTAGGATATCCATTCTGCGGATTGCTGGGAATTTAAACATAAGATCGCTATCTCCTCTTGAATCATAAAGGCGTGTATAATCGATTGCTTTCATTCCAGTATTAATGGCATCAAATCTAGAGAATACATCTGTTGGTACTTCAGAATCATATGCTCTATACTGAGCAAAGTCTTCGAAATAAACTTGTGCTATACCAATCTCGTTATGTTGACCATCAATTCGCGAATACAAACCATAATTTGGTGAGTATGTCAAACTTTTGTTTTTAATACCACGTTTAAGCGGTTGAGCAATATAGTTATCACTATCTAGTCTACCAGTGTTCACATCAAAGTTGAGCAGTGCGATTGTATCATTATCTGGTTTGGATCTACTATAATCAATCACAGAATCTGAATCATATCTTGCAGTTTTAGATATATGTATATTGGATATAAGACCCTTAAATCCATTACCAATCACAAGGCTTTGTTGATAAACTTGTTTTTCTCTTCTCAGTGGGAAATAGTATGTTCTCTGTGTGTTGGTACCAAAACCAGATGATGCTTTTCTAAAGTTATCTTTGAGTTTCATGTCCGTTGGTAAGAAATATCTTGTACCATCGACAGATACCGAACCATCAGCACTATGCAAATCAAAATTTCTGTGATTGTTAGTTGTCTCACTATCGCGATAGACTGTTGCGCTCTCCCAACTCACAAAATAAGTTTTTTGACCGGCTTGGCTGGCTGTGAATTCATTCCAAATATTCCAGCGTTCATTTTTAAACTGTTCTGAATCTGAATCTGTCCAGCCGTTGGTAGACGTTGGTCTTTTTAAAATCATTCTCGCATATGTATTACCATCAGGTAGTATACCACCATCGGTTGCTCTTGTAGTCGATAAGTATTTACCATAGAAATCGCTATCAGACGGACCAGGTTCTTTAATAGTGTTTACCAGCGTATCTGAATAACCAGTTCCACCTGTGTAAACCTGACCATTCAATAAGTAAAAATCTTTTGCACCAGATTTTACATATGCTAAGTGATGCCATTCGCCAACAGTAATGTCAGAATCGAAATCTGACAATTTCAATGTATGGCTATAAGTATTTTCATCACTGTCAGTGATACCAAATACAAAACCTTCAGATGGTGAATCACTATCAATTCTAATGAAACATTCGATCGTAAAATCACTATCGCGACCCAACCAATCCGGCATTCTAATTCTCATAGAATCTGAATCTACGAGTCTCAAACTTTGTGATACATACTTTGCATTATCTGTTGTAACTCTTATACTCGAAGAAGTATTAGCAATGTAAATACTTCTATGTTCAGGTACATCACTATCAAATTGTTGTGTTGTCTGTTCACTAGTAAACTCAAAGAATGGAATTACATTATAATTTGGTTCGATTATTCCAGCTCTTGTGGTGAACAGATGTCCATATTTTCTTGTAGCTTCTGTATCACCAGCAGCAACAAGATTTCTAACTGCTACGTAAGCTTTCTCACTATCGAATCCATCCCATGTTCTGTGTACCAAACCAACAGGTTCATAATCAAAATAACTATTCCCTCTTTGCGATCTAATAGAATTCTTCACAACTTGCTGAGTATAGTCAGCTGTAAGATACACACCTGAAGCGTTGTTTGTATAGGATACTGCATTGTATGGATTTGATTCAAAAACCGAAGTATCTGCAAGTACTGCAATGCCTTCGCGTTCTTCATCATCATAATAATCATCTTCATCTGAGAATGTCATTCGACCTTTCTCATATTCAATAAAGTTTTCTTGAACGGCCGTATCAGTTACTGCAGCATCATACTCAGAGTTAACATTCAACTCACCGAATAAGTACAAACCGGCTGGATGCAAGGTTTCTTTTACTTTGCCTCTCCATTCTCTCATTGGTGTATTGGTTTGAAGAATGTAGGCAAACTCTGAGATGGTAAAGTTATCTCTTAAAACACCGCCTGAAACTGAACTAAGGAAACCAGACTCATCAAGGAATCTTTTTTCAGTGTTACTTGCCACAGATGTATTGATAGATACATCAGGCAATGCATAATTTACTACAACATTTGAAATTGGAAATGTTTCTGGTGTAAGAACAGTACCACTTACTGGATTAATTCTTGAGACTCGTAAAATACCATAATCTGCATTTGCATATGTGTTAAGATTTTCAATTGTTGGGAAAATTAAATCTGAATCTCCAGATGATTTAACACCAGATCTTTTTTGAATTGTGAGGTTTCTATTATCGCTGGACTTAGAAGAGATGATACCGCCCATGCCGGTACCTTTCCATTCACCAACAGATCTATACAATCCATCAGAATCTGCTTCAACAATGCTTAATCTTTTTTCTGTCGTATACACAATCTCAGCAATTTTATATTCCTGAACACCAACGACTGCGCCGGCACTTCTTGTTATAACTCGATTGCTGAATTTTAACTTATTGTTTTCTTTTACTTTGTTCCAATGATAATTATCTAATCGATATATTTCAGAATCTTCAATGTATACTGGGAATTTACGAACTTTATGACCTTCGCTATCACCAGTTGCATATGTATAGGTAACACTTCGTAGATTGAATTCTGAATCTAGTACCCATTTGTCAATGATGTCTGAATCACGATCGCTATCTGTAATCTCAATAGTTCTATAATTAAAGACAAAGTTATCAGAATCAAAAGAAATTGGAAATTTGAAATAGGCAGTTCCGCGTGGATCACCATCTGCGTAGAATGTTCTCCACTGAAAACCATCACTGTCCACTTCAAGTAGTTTTTCACTATCGTTTACAATAGAATTTGTAAATGGCCATGGACCATCTTCAGTAAATGTAGTGTATTGAGTTTCATGTTCTCGTAAGTTGTCTCCATTATATCCTCTGAAGAAGTTAACAACTAAGAGTTCACTATCGTCTTTAAATGATCTGTTCTCTTCATTTCCATCAAAGTATTGAAACTCAATGTATGACCCGAGCGGTACATCATCTTCTACGTTTGATATTTGTGTAGTAAATGGTTTTTCTACTGTGATAGGTCCATTATTTTCCGAATCAAAGAATCCAGTCTCGCGAGTAGAAATGCTAATAATCTTACCAACATTCGCTGACCAACCATCAATTTGAGCACCTTCACCAGTTGTAGTTCTGATGAGCGGTGCAGGAATACTCTTATATAGACCACCTTGTAATATTGGTACCGCAACCGGTTGAAAATCGTCTGCTAAATAACCTTGTTGTGTAGCACCTGTTCTTGCTCTCGTACCATCAATTTCTAGTATAGCACCATACTCATCAACTGCAGTGATAATTGCAATTGCGCCAGTACCGTCAGTGGATTCTACATTAATGAACTCAATAGTATCTCCAGGCTGATAATCATTACCACGCTCGCGAATTAAGACTTTTTCAATAGGTCCCTGTGATACTTGATCTACTGAAACTTTCACACTCGAAAAATTGTCTTTGATCGTGAAAAGATCACCAACTCGATGACCAGCACCACCATTAGAAATATCTACACTTGTGATATGACTAATTACTTTGATACGAACTTCTTTTTGAAGATCATTCGCATCTCTTAAATTATATTCATCACCATAATTGAGTTTACTATCAGAATCTGGAACTGCAGTTAAAATAAGATTAAGAACAACTTGATTTTCTTGTGTAGTTCCATCATATGTAGCATCTACCACAGTAAGTATTTCAGTACCATCACTATCAGAAATGTCTGAATCTAAACTTGTATCGAGTGAAATTGTTGATAGCTCGAAATTAAAATTTGTAAGTTCTTCTTCACCAGCAGTTACAACCGCTTTCATTTGTGCAAACTGAACATATAGGCCTTCAGATGCTTCAATGATTCGAGATCTTGGCTCTAATACATCAATCTCTTCACCATATAAAAGTCTGAAAAGTAATTTAAATGAATCTGGTGTACCTTTAGCAATGTATAAGTCACGAACTTTATTCAGAAGAAAAGCATCAGTGACATAATTGCCTGAAATATTAAATGGCACCATGTCTTTAGCAAAATAATCTAAGAATGTTTGAATTGAAGAGTATAAATCACGATGTTCTTCAGCATTAGCAATCAAAGCACCAGGATTTGGGTTTTTTCTGAAGAGATCCTTAACAGAACTCGATTCACTATCGCTTGTCTTTTCTAAATATTCATAGTATGCATCTATGAATGCTGAAAACTGTGGATGGTCCGACTTCACAAATTCTGGAATTTGTGATTTTACAATCGGTACAATATTTTTACCCATTATTTTGCTCTACTTACATTAAAGGAGTTTAATGATTCGATATCGTTCATATCGATTGCTCTTGCTGTTGAATCACCAACAGAAATTTGTAATAATGTATTGCCAATTGCATTGACATCAAATGATTCTGGTATTGCAATAAATCCAATATTACCGTCTTCTGGATCGAAGTCGCTGATTGCAACTTCACCAGTCTCATAATTGATTGTTCCAGCTTCCGGATTTACAATAGTAGCACCATCATTGGTGATATCTACAAGTTGCATATTGCCGAGACCATCATCGCGGAATTTAGAAAATATATTTCTACCTAATCTATTGAACTCAGTCGATTCACAGACCTCACCTAAAGAACCTTCACCAGCATAAATACTTTCGTGTAATCTATTGCCGAATGAAAAACTTGAGCGGTCAAGAACCTGATTGGTAGCATTCACATCAATTCTCAAATTTGTTCTTGTGTTTGCAGATACAATAGAATCATCAAGATTTATGATTTCATTTGAAATTTTAGAAACTTGCAAGCTTTGCAAGAAGTCACCAATATATGTGGTGTTTAATACGTTGTATAGCGCTTGAATTTTTGCAACTAAGACTTCTGGTGTTGTTGTAATTTTTGATGGATCATATTGAATAACAGTCTTTACAATAACTCTTAAAATATCAGGGTCAACAATTTCAGGTGTGATAGTTACAAGATTAAATTTTGATAGGATATCTCTTGAGATTGCAAGTTTTTCTTGATCGGAAAGCTTATCTCTATTTTTTGGTTTGATTGAGAAAAATACTTTACCAGGTTTACCAACTTCTTCACCGCCATATGCATTTACAGATTGTATATCAGAAAAGTTTCTTCTCAGTATTGCTTTATAATCGTTTGCTGTAACTGCACGATATTGTGTTTGAAAATAGTTTGGCGCATTGTCTTTAATTTCATTGATTGTTTCAATCTCAGAACCACCACGTGATTGCACAGTCGATGTGATTGTGATATCACTTCTACCAGTAATCGATGGTGAAAAGACTTGTACACCATTAGCATCAGGACCGTCCGTTACAAGATATGTAGCAATGATTTCGTCACCTGGCTCTGGCGCTTTACCAATAACACCATTACCAAATTTAAGGAAGTACGTAAGATTACGCGATTCTTCTACAAAGTAAATGTTACTTGTGCCAGTTGTTGTATTAATACCTTGTGTTTCTTCCGAAACTGCAAGATATTTTAAACCGTTTACTGTTACCACCAAGGAAGTGGTGTCTATATTTTTATTGAATAATTCGAATCTTTGAAAGTCAGCAACGGTATTCGGAACAATAAATCTCTGTGTTGTTTCAGTACCCTGATAGATATCTACTTCAATGGTTTTTGTTGTACCGACTGGATCGGTGTTATCAAATTGAATGGTGTATGGTTCAATTGAATAAAATTCAAAGCTCTGTCCACCGCCTTCAGCAGTAAATAAACTGCCTGCTGGCACAGTATAAAAATTAGAACCTGATAATTTTGGAATAGAAAGAGTTACAGTGGCTTTCGCTGATCTTGCACTTCTTGGAGTATAGTTCAACGATTGTGCAATGGATACTACATTTTTTCTCAAGAGCGCGCTATCAAGGAACATTTCATTCACTAAGAAGTTTGCTGCTAGTGAATTATAATGAGTGTTGTATGCTAATACATCGATCAAAAGGTTCAATGAAGAACCTTCAAAATTATAATCAGAAAATTCACTTCTGCCTTGAAAATGACGCACGATATCTTTTTTAATATCTGCGAAGTCTAAATTGGCTATTACTGGTCTAGTATCTGATGCCATCTATCTCAATCTCTCTAGTACTAATGAAGCCACGTCTTCCTTGTTAGCATCTCTTAAATCATAACCTATCTCGATGTGGTATGAATTTTGCTCTTTTAAATCTTTGATAATTACCGATGTGACAGTAACTCTCGGTTCGTGGTTTCCTAAGGCTGTGAAAATTACCTGGCGCATGTCAGCGATAGTAATTGGATCTGCTGGCTCAAATAACAATGCACGAATATTACAACCAAAATCTGGCTGAAATGGTCTTTCGTAATAATTGGTTTGAATAATATTTTTGACAGATTGATTTATTGCGGCAACATCTGTTTTGGTGCCGATATCATTTGTCAACGGATTGCGTGTAAGACTTAAGTCAAAGTCTTTGTAAACGTTTTTTCTTTGGAATTTTTGTTGCACCGCCATAGATTATTTATTATGACGGTGATAGAATTATGGTTTATAAAAGATATGTCTATCAATCACAACTTTTTTATTCATTTTAAATGACCATGAAGGTGTAACATAGTCTGCGTGATAGAAAAGAGCGCCATCAGTCATATCAACAAAGTTTTCTTTTATAATTCTTTGTGATAGTGCATAGATTTCCCAGAACCGCTTCTTAGATTTAATGATATCACGTTCACCATCACAGTACCAACTAAATTGACAACGATTCTTATATGGAAATACTTTTCCTGATACACTACTTTCATAGTGTGGTCCTTCATATACAACTTCACAAATCGTATTTGGAAAATCTTTCGATTTTACTCTGTTCATAGTCACATTACCTACTGCTACAAGACCAGCAGTTGATTCATTGCGTGACTCCATATAGATATTTTGAGCCATGCAAAATGTTTGTGGATCTAGATTGGTAACAATCTCTACTCTTTCAATTGCAGTTGCATCTGTGGGTGGTACTTCGGTCATTCCGGAGATCGAAACGAGCGTAGCGAACATTGAATCAAGTAATCTCATAGTAGACTTATACTTATTTTGAGCTTTCTTTCTACAAATAATAAATAATACTGACAACCTTGGTGTATAATGGCAATCAACGATTCAGATATCAAAAGATCTTTTACAATAGACGCAAACTCCCTTAGAGCACAGAGAGCTCGAATCAGGAAGCTCTATGACGGACGTGATGTAACAGCACACGATTCTAGGAGACTCAACGATGACCTTAAAAAGTACATTGAGTATATAGCAGCAGATTTCGATAGTGATGATGCTGTAAGAAATTACGATAGTGAAGTTCTTGGTATTCCAGCAAATTGGTCAAGAACTAATAACCTGTATGCTGGTGTAGATGATGGTACTGGTTGGGCCGGTCTAAGAGCAATACTCGATAAGAATGATAATTCTTTCATTGACTCAGGCGGTAACACATACAGTGGTGCACCACAAGTAGTCTTAACTGCAGACTCTGAAAACAATCTTACTTATCATTCTATTAACACTTTGCTGAAAGCTCATTTGATTGACTTTATTAAGAATGATAAAGCAGTACAAAATCAACTTGGACTAACACTTCAATATTTGTCAGCGGATAGTGATCAGTTCCCTAAACTTTCCAAGAAAATTACAACTGCATATGAAGATGACCCTGCCGGATTAACAGATCTCTTGCAGTTGATTACAAATTTCTTGAGAACAAATACAAATACAAATGCTGAATTTGCATTTAACCAGACAGCTCCTTTAGACTTTAGTGTATCCGCACCGTTTACCAAAGACTCAGATCCTGATGCATCATTGCGCGGTCAAAGATGGTATGTAAGAAGAAAACTCGGTCAAGTCGTAGTTGATGCACTGCAATTTGACTCTGAATTTGGTGGTGGTAATAACAGAAGATTTGGTAAGAACCGACTTCTAGATAGATTAAATGCAGTACTCGCATTGCACAATAGAAGAAACTTTACATCACAGATCCTTAATTTAGGTGCCAATTTCTTCAACGTTTTTGATTTTCAATGGACACAGCGTGACTCTGATGGTTCTGGTAATCTGACAGATTCAGATTCCCGCGGATATTCACTCGGTATCAACAATGATATCGCCCGAGTAGCTGGTGATAGATTTGCTTCAGGTGATTTTCTTGATGATTCAGAAACTGTTCTTTCATATATCAAACGGATTGAACTATTCGGTAATTTCTGGTCACGCCGGTTAGGTGCCGTTGATTCAGAAACAGTTGCAAAAATTCACGATTCTGAATACATGGATAAGAGAAGCCCAAAAGGCCGTCTCACAAATTATTATAACTATCATCCAAGTTTTAAAAACAGATTGCATAGAGAAAATGAAAGATTCATTGATAGAATCTTGATTCGTGGTTATCTAACAAACAAAGATGATAGTGACTCACAATTAACACATAGACGCAGATTACTGAATCCACTTCTCCAAACATTTGAAGTATCTGACAGTGAAACAAATCGCCTATGGAATTCATTGATTAACTTTGCAGATTCTGATTCTGATATAGTCTCAAGATTAAGTAACACCATACTCGATAGAATCGTACCAGATAGTGATAATGAAGATGTATTATCTGTAGACTCCGACCTACGTGAAAGATGGGGTAGATTTGTTTCTCAATACGTTGGAAACATCTTCCTAGATTCTGAAGCCGCAGCAAATATGATCGAAGAAAGATCTATTGATTCAGATGCTGCGCTGCTCTTAATCAATGCCAATTCAATTGACTCAGATGAAGCAATTACTCTCATTCAAGCAAATTCACTGGATTCTGATGAAGTACTGAATATGATTGAAGAGAACTCGATCGATTCAGATAAAGCACTTACAATTGTTTTAGATAATTCAGTTGACTCTGATGAAACACTCAAGCTTATCAATGCAAACTCAATCGATTCTGATGAAGCATTGATTTTAATTGATGCAAACTCAATTGACTCAGATCAGGTTGTTCCAATCATTATTGCTAATACATTCGATTCAGAAGCAATATTGAATATGGTCGAAGAAAATTCTGTTGATTCAGATGCCGCTTTGAAACTTATCTTGGCAAATTCAGTTGACTCTGATGAAGTCAATAACATGATTGAAGAAAAATCAATCGACTCTGAAGTAGCGATAGCACTTATCAATGCAAACTCCGTAGATTCAGATGAAACAATCAAACTCATCAATGCAAACTCTGTTGATTCAGATGAAACAATCAAACTCATAAATCAATATGCAGTAGACTCTGATGAAGCAATTAAACTCATAAATCAATATGCAGTAGACTCTGATGAAGCAATTAAACTTATTATTGCAACAGCATTTGATTCAGACGAAATCAAAAATATTATTGAAGAAAATTCTATTGATTCGGATGCAGCATTGACACTCATATTAGCTAACTCAGTAGATTCTGAGAATGTCAATAATATGATTGAAGAAAAATCAATTGACTCAGAAGTTGCACTCGCATTAATCAACGCAAACTCAGTAGATTCTGATGAAGCTTTGAAATTGATTGATGCAAACTCAGTAGATTCTGAACAAGCTCTTGATACTATTCTGAGTTCAGCAAGATTTGATAGTGATGTCATTGCTCTTATTGCAGCAAACTATGATTCTGATAGAACACTTGGAATTGTAAATGCTAATGCTCTTGATTCTGAACAATTGAAATCTTCTATCAATATCAAAGAATTTGTTACGACAAGCACTGTTGGTAGAATCGACTCTGATTCTGATAGACAAACTACTATACAAAAATTCATTCGTAATACAAACGAAAAGGTTGGTAATGAAACCGCAAGAAATAGTTTTGCGAAATCAATTCAACCATCATTTAAAATTGCAACACAAGAACACATTATAAACGATTCAGAAAGTTCATACACAGTATTCACCTTCACTGTACCATCTAAATATGCTTTGCCTACAGATAGTGAAGAAGTAAAACTATATGTCAATGGTGTGAAACTTGCACAACATAACAGCTATAATAAAGCTGGTAATGCCAACGTAAATCATTCAGTAGATGTTTCAGACATCACCTTACTCACATCACCAAATAGAGTGCAGGTGACATTCTCAAATAACTTAACACAACTGGATTTGCTTACAGTTGAATACTTAACGGTTCTTGCATAAGGATAAATAATATATGTCAAAGGCACGAGACTTATCTAAACTTGGTTCAGGTTTTGAAATTGATGGCAGTAATTCACGCATCGATTCAGATTTCGTATTACAAGTTTTTAAAAAATTCATAGTCAAAAGAGATAATTCATCTTACCTTTCAGGTAAAGATAGTGATGTCTTTACAATTCTAGCAAACAACTCACCATCCACAACCACAATCCGTGGTGATATGGATATGCGTGGAGATATGGTGTTTCATTCATATCAAAAAGATTCAGATAGACTACGTGCATATAATGAAACAGATACATATAGATTAAGATCTGGTAAACACTTCGATAGTGACTTTGCAAATCTTGTAGTAGATACAATGATTGGTCACGGTAGGCCAACCCAATATGATGCAACTTCCGATAAATATAATGAAGCTCTCATTCGACTACAGAATGAAATGGCTATCAGCCACATGCACGATGTTAACCATGATAGAGCACCTGTTACTGGACAATACTTACGATGGAATGGCGATAAGTATGAACCACAAGATCAAGATGCTGAAGGTAACTTTACAATAGACTTTCAATCAGCAACTGTAGCCTTATCAGCTGTTACAGACAGCGATAGTATCCTTGGTTTCTCTAGAGAAATTTCAAATGCTAATGCTCTTGTATTCCTAAATGGTCATATTCTTGGAATTGACTCAGATGCATTTGGTGATGGTCGTTCTTCTGGCGGAACTGGTACAGATAATCAAGATTCAGATAGCGATAAATACGCACTTATTGATTACAGAATTCTTGCAAATGTTACAAATGAAGATGTAGACCAGATTGTTTCAGGTCCAGCAGATGCTCTACGCCTATATGGTGGTGCTCAACACGAAGACGAAATTACAGTCATCTCACCAATCGATGAAACAATTGCTCACTTCTACAAGAACTTTAGATTTGCAGATTCTGATTTTGCGGTGTATCGCAAAGCAAGAAATAACTGGGATGGTTCTCAATGGACAGATACTGCCACAGGAAATGTTCATCAAACATTTAGAATGATCGATTCAGATATCTATCTAGATAGCGATATGGTAGCTGCTCGTGTAGGTGGTGATCCACTTATATTCCTTAACGGTATGAATATCAACCAACGTTTTGGTGATTTCTATTTCTATGATTCTGATTCAGATCAGAGAGTAGAATATAATGCAGCAAGAATGATTGCATTCGACTCTGATCAATACTTGCTTGATTCAGACGAACTTGTTGCAGTATGGATTAGAAATGTTGGTCCAATTGCATCAGAAAATTTCGAAACATTAGAACATACATTTACTGTAGATGATTCAGATCATCCAGGATTTGCTACGGGCATTGTTAATATTCCATTCCTTTCAAGTGCAAACGATCCGCTTCATGCACTCGTATTCTTGAATGGTCACTTACTTGCAAACGTACCAGCACTAACTTATCAGGTTCGTGCTTCTACATCAGAAATTATATTTACAGATCCACTTGATATTGGAGATCAAGTTTCTGTGTATAACTTTAGTGGTCCAACAACAAGTAATACATCACTTGGTAATTTATCTAACGTAGATCGTGGTGTTGATAACCAATTTGAAGTTAAAACTGGTGAAACACTTGTCTTTACAGGTACTGAATGGACACACCAATTTAAGAATACTATATCAGAAACACCGGTTACGGCAGCTTGGATGCGAGTTACATTTGACTCAGACAATGGTCCAAATCCAAACAGGATTATTAATAGTGCAACCTTTGGTTTTGATAGTGATCAGCTGAAATATTCTAGACATGAAGAAGGTGTGTATTACTTCTTGCTCGATTCAGATGTGGTACCAGTAAAAGAAACACAAGGATCCTATATGTCAATGGCAGTTTCTACATGTGCTCCACAAGGTCAACCAATCTTTTCTTCAGTCGATGCACAAGGTGAAGGTGCCTATAAAGCACCAGGACCAGGTGCAGATAGTGAAACTGGACTTACGATTGATGTGTTTGGTGGTAGACCGCTTGTAGCAAATCCAAATAATAGAGCAATTCGTGTAAGAACCTGGGATCAGAATGGTAACAGCATCGATCCAATTCAAATCAACGTACAAGTATGGTTTAAACGAAGTATTGGTTAATAAATAGTTCAGGAGAATTAAATGGCAGTTAAGTCAAAATCAAGAAGAGCAGCAGATTTACCGAACAGACTAGTTCAAGATAAAAAGACCGGTAAAATCACATCTCTTGCAGCACAAGTGGTAAACACTGAAACGGTATCTATTACCAACTCACTTTCTGGTGTGAATGGTACATTTACAGGTGATGTAGATATTACTGGTAGTTTCGGTAGTGTACAAGATGGTGCTGGTACTTATGAAGTTGCTGCTGGAAGTTTTGTAACCACCGTCATTCATACTGGTGTCGGAACGGTTTCAATACCAACTGAAGGTTGGCCTAAAGGTTCTCAAATCAGTATAGTTACAAGTGGAACTATGACACTGGATTGGGGTACAAACGCCAAAGGAGTTTCAATTGGTAACTCTGTTAAAATGGCTTCAGGTACTTTCGATGGTGGCAAATGGTTCTATTCAGAATCAACGGCCAACTAATGCATGTACATAACACCCTATTTCATTCAATCGATTCAGATCAACACGAACATTCACTATCAAGTAGCAATGTAACCGCTGTTGTAATCTACATTCCGGAAGGAGTGAGACTTACTAGCAATAGCGGTAATTACGCACTGACTATTCCAGATTTTCCAAATGCAAAATATATTGAAGTCTGTGTAGATGGTATGATTACTGGTTCTGGTGGCTCAGATGGCGGTGGAATTAAGAACGATTCAGCCGTAAAAATAAAAGTAACTACTAAGAATTCCAGTGGTACTATTCGTGGTGGTACATCATCTGATTCACAAACAAGAAATGCATTGAATGGAGAGTTTGATATATCTAACTCACCAAGAATTTTTAATTTTTAGGATGTTGAATGGCAACTTCAAAAACATTACGTCACGCGAAACTGGTTCATACATTTCAACCAGCTGAAGACAGTGATGCCATTTTAACACAATTTACAAGTGGTACACAAACCGCTTTTAATAGCCTCACAGTCACAAATAATTTTAATGTAGCAAATGCAGACACTACTATTATTGGCGATCTGATAATTTCTAATAATAGCAATACTCTCGCAATGAACTCGCCTACAATCAATATGGGTCGAGACACTAGTGTAACACAAACTATCAATATTGGCCAAGATTCTGATGATAAGACAATTGTAGAAAATGGTACATACGACGTTCAAGGTAGAGTTCATCTCAGAGAAATTGCTGATCTAGGTAATGATTCAGATACACCAAAATTCCTAGCCAACTTTATTGGTGTGGCTGGCTCATCAATCACGCTAAGAGATATGGATCTCAATTCGTTTGATATGACTGTTGCATCATCTATAACAACAAGAGATTCTGATCTTACACTTTCAAATGGTCTTACAGTAAATGGAAACACAACACTTACGGGTGCTTTGAATGGTAACGATAGTGAGTTTACATTTAGTGGTGCCGTATCTGGTGGATCTACTGGTACATTCTCCGGAGATGTAAGTGTTGGTGGTACTATTAACACCGGAAACTTTACTGCTACAGATAGTGATGTAAGTGTGAGTGGTACTTTATCTGCAAAAAGTTTTACAACCACTGGCAATATTACTGGCACAACACTGACTATCACAGATAGTGAAATGGTAGCAACCAGACCAGGTGGTTTGCCAGTTTTAAAAATCAATGGTGCTACGACAGCGGATTATTGGGCTATGGATTCTGTTGTTGGTTTAGCATCCCTTACTAACACACTTACAATTTCTGACAGTGATCTTACAGTTACCAATAACTTTACAACTAGTAACAACACAGGTACTACAACGATTACAGGTAATCTCACAACCGGCGATTTAACAGTAGATAGTGAATCAACACTTTCATTAGGTTCTCCATCTATAGTAGATCTTAATGTCGATAGCGACATGACTCTTACCGGTGGCGCAGACATTTCTGCAGTAAACGCTACACACACCACTAGCGTAACAAATACGACTGGTAGTTTTTATGCATTGATTGTGGATTCGGAGATATCTACGGGTACATTTACTGCCACAGGCTCTGGAAATGATTCGCTTAATGTTAGTGGTGGAATCACTTCGTCAGGTACCATTTCCGGCAGCCGCTTATTTACAACGTCTGATTCAGATGCTGTGACTACCGCAGCCACATTGAGTGTAAACACTATAAGCGCAACATCTATTAATGCTTCTAGCGGCACTGCGCAAGGTGCTACCCTGAGCACTGGCGATGGTGTTGCTATTGGAACTACATTTAACACTGGAAATCTTACACTTGGTGATAGTGAATTAAACGTAGGTGGATCGTTGCAAATCAATAATAATATGACAATCGCCAGTAGTGTTGTTTCGAAAAGTTTAGATATTACTGGCACTGCCAGTATGACAAACCTTACTTTGAATGATAGTGATGCTACATCAGACAGTGAAATTATTTCTACTGGCGCATTCAATGCACCCAATGCGATAATTCCTACAGTGACTGTAGGTACAACATTAACTCAGGAAGCTACATCTGGAATTAATAAAGCCGCCTTTGGTGTTATCTCTGGAACACTCGATATTAACGCTAGCTTTGTACTGACTGGTGATATATCATCAACATCTATTACTTCATCTGGTAATATTGCTGGTGTAAACCTTATTTTATCTGCAGATAGTGATGCAACTTTAAAATGTTCTGCAATGTCAGGTGTAACATTGGCAGCCACAGATTCTACTGCAGCAGCCGCAACAAACACATTTACTGGTCTCACAGTGAATGGTGATGCTACAAAGGATCTTGCAGTAACAGGTAATATTACAGCAGGTTCAAACAATGCCGATATGTCCGGTAATTTAACTGTAAGCGGTAATCAGTTTGATTTTAATGGAACTAATTATACGACCGTCGATAATTTACCAATACAAAATGTGTCTGGTACAACACTCACAACATTCAGATTTTTAAGTACATAGAGATAAATAGAATATGCCGAATAGAAAAACAAAAACTAGACTTCACGCAGATCTTATTCATTTTCTCGAGCAAAATTCTGCTGGTGAAATCACTAGATTTAAAGCTACAGATGATTTACAATTAGCATCCTTGAAAGTAGGTTTTGATGAATCTACAGATCAGTTTATTGCTAATGCCGATGCAACATTCAATAACAATGTCACAGTAAATAATAACTCGAATACTATGACTGTAAATGCACCTACAGTTAATATACACCGTGCAAATGGTGGTACAGTTAATTTAGGTTATGACTCAGATGATGTGATCAATATTTATGGTACTCTTGATGCTAAACAAAGAGTATTCATGCGTGGTCAAGTGGATGTTTCAGGTACAGTAAATGTAAAATCTGGTGGTACTATTAATTTTGCGGCAGATACAAACTTCCTTGGTGATATCACCGTAAATGCCTTAAGCGCCACTGATATTACGGGTGCATCAGCTTCAATTTCTGGTAATGTATCTACAACACAACTTACGGCTGGCGCAATATCTGCAGCAAGCCTCTCAACAACTGGCGGAATTACTGCAAACACGGGTACATTCACAAGTAGTCTTAATATAGCAAATCTTACCGCAGCATCTGCAAACGTGTCAGGTAATTTAACAGCTTCTTCTGGAAATGTTTCAGCCGCAACTGGTACATTTACTGGTGGATTATCTGCTGCTGGTGCAACATTCACAAATGACATCACCGCTCCAGGTCTTACAGTCAATGGTAACTTCCAAACTACTGGATCCTTCATAGTAAACGGTGCTGCAAGTATGAGAGCTGCATCGGTTTCTCAAAGTATAACTGTTAATGGTAGTGCAACTGTTGGTGGTAATCTTACAGCGAATGGTAATACAACAATTGGTGGTGACCTTACTGTTTCAGGTGCAATCAATTATAGCGGTAACCTATCTGTAAACGGTCTGACAGCAAGCGGTAATGCTGTAATCAGCGGCAATCTCACATCAGACAGAGGCACTTATACTGGAACAATAACTTCTGCAGACGCAACTTTCACAAATAGTACACAGACCGCGGCATTGGTCGCTACTTCTGTTTCAACATCTGGTGGTATTACTGCTTCCGGTATAATTATAGGTGGTGCTTTTACAACCTCTGGAAATATTACAGCTTCTTCTGGCACTGTTTCCGCAGCAACAGTAACATCATCTGGTAATATCACGGCGTCTGGTCAATTGAGTGCTCAAACACTTAATATTACTGGTGCTGGTACTATATCAGGTGCAGTAACAGCAACTTCACTTAGCACATCTGGTAATGCAACAGTTACAGGTACAGTTACCGCTCCAAACACTTCAGTCACAAACACACTATCTGCTGGTACTGGTACTTTCTCAGGTGCTGTGAGTGCAGCTTCAGTAAATGCTTCCGGTACACTTACAGCAGGTACTGTAACAGCATCAACTCTTTTGTCTGGTGCTAGTATGGATTTATCTGGCGAACTTACTGCAAACACAGTGGTTGTAAGTGGAACTGGTACATTTAATGCTAATGTTACTGCACCAACCGCGGATATCAGTGGTGCATTAATAGCTGGATCAGTTACATCTACTGGAAATATTAACGGCACAGGCGCAGTCATATCTGGAAATGTAACAACAGCATCTGGTAATATTAGTTGTTCAACTGTGTCTACAAGCGGAACAGCAACTATAAGCGGCGGTCTCACAGTTGCTGGTGCTTGTTCAATCAGTGGTGATATCTCAGGTGCTAACCTGACAATCAACACCGTGGATGTTGCAGGTGACTTTATCTTTAATAGTACAACTTATACTGGAACTTCAGCATTTGCAATTAAGAATACAAGTGGAACAAACGTATTCAGTGGTGATGTGCTTACCACTTAAACCAGCTTTTCTTTTCAGGTTTAACTTCTTCTTCAATCACTTCAGGTTCATCTTCAGTCAAGAAAAGATTTCTTTCATCGGCTCTTCTTTTTACAAGGCCTGGTAAAACTCTACCACCACCTCTACGCCATTTTGGAAATTCATTTGAAGCACCTTCATAATCACCTCTATTGAGCTTTGCTCTCAGTGTGGATGCTTGATAATTACCTAAACCAACATTGAATGAAAAGGATACGAGTGCATCAAACTGGCCTTGTGTAAGTGGCACTGATGTAAGTCTATTGATACCATTCTCAAAACGAATCAAATCATCTGCAAGAATTTTATCAACTTCTTTCATAGTAAACTTCTTATTCCAATCTTCTGGCAAAGATTTACCATTTCCAATTAGATGGCCTACACCCACAGTCCAAAGACCAGCTGGACATTGATATGGATCGAGTCTAACACCTTCATGGTGTTTTACCATTTCAATCGCTTTCTTGCTGGTCTTCACTATCTTGCTCTTCTAATTGTGATTGGATAAATTCCGCGATTTTGTTTCTAATTGTACCGACTGCGAGTAGCTCATCACCTTTAATTGCACCACGTTGTGTTACAACATCAATGATTTCGACCACGGCATTCAGGTCATTGATTGTCAAATTCATAATATACTCCTAATTATTTTTTAATTGCACGAGAACCGAACCAAAATGAAATCACAGCAGCAAAAATTGCTTGTGTATCTTCAGTCCATAAAACATCTCGTAATACTTCAATGCTTGCACCTTGTTGTAGTGCAACATAAGCGGTGACACCTTCAGCAAAGAAAAACAAAGCAAAGAAAAGATATGTGATGATTGGTCTTACAGATGAACGCAGGTTAGTAACCCATGTTGATGCACCTTTACCGATCTCAGCATCATGAATCAGAAGTTGAGTATCTCTTTTGATCTCGCCTTCCATAATCATGGCTTCAGCTTTTTTATCAGCAAGTCTTTCTTCACGAGCTAACTGTTTTTCCATAACAGCAAGTTCGTGTTTTTTATCTTGTTTGTCTTGATAAGTGTCTAAGAGTTTTGGTACGAATGATGTACCAAATCCGAGTGCGCTTGATAATAATGTTCCTAACATAATAAACTCCTTATGATTTATTTATTCCTGTTCTAATTGTTTGTATTTACCTTGAACTGCGTATGCGGCTTTATATTTTTCAAAGTGAGCTTTAAGCTTTTCTAGAAATTCAATTACAACTTTACCATCATCTCCCTTTTCATCATATATTTTATATAGGTCCGCATAGAAAAATAGTTTAGTGTTAGACTTTTCATCCGTATCTTCAGGTTTAAGATTATTTCTGAGTGCTTTGCTTTCCAGTGAAACTCCAAGGTGTGTTAAATCCACAAGAACCTGATTGTGAAATTTTTTCTTTCTATTAAGAATTTCACGCTCATGCCAATATTTAACCACGATTGGATCCGGATATTTTATATTCTTCATATATGCAGATACATTTTTGGCGAAGCCAGCTTTTCTTACAATTCTATTCGCTTTTTTATTTGCTTTATAAAATTCTGTGCATTCTTTCTGAGCTGGTAAGGCATACAGTTCATTGTAACTATCTGGCCCTTCATTTACAATTGATCTCTTACTCACAACTGTTTGCTTGTTTGCTTCCACAAACTCTTCACGAGAAACACCTGAACCCGATGTACTAGAATCTTTGTTTTTATCCTTTACAGTTTTCTCTACTGCCTTAGCTTCTGTATTTTTACCATTTGCAATTTTTGCAACCGCTGCTTTTTCAATCACATTTCCATCAGCATCAAGTTCCAAATTAGGTACATCTTTACAAATATCAAATGATGTATCATCAAATCCTAACGCTGCATCTATGCTGTGTGCAAGACCTGCGGCAGCCTTTGCAACTGGATTAACTATTGAAGCAGAAATAAAATCATCAATACCACTTATAGAATCACCAAATTTTTCCTTGATGTCTTTTACTTTACCTTCAATTTCT
>Ga0233438_10001272_pt1 | contig 28045 bp, 15 predicted proteins | sample SI_123_September_FD_182720 | JGI IMG/M metagenome (GOLD analysis project Ga0233438, IMG submission 182720) | Seawater microbial communities from Saanich Inlet, British Columbia, Canada - SI_123_September2016_10_MG | ecosystem: Environmental > Aquatic > Marine > Inlet | place: Canada: British...
GTGGTCAAAGGCGCCGGGCTTAAGATCCGGTCCCATATGGGTTCGTGGGTTCGTATCCCACTCCCTGCACCACTCTCTCAAAGCATCACTAAGACCGTGTTATGCTTGAGTGAAAGTTGAAAATCATTTAATAATTTAACTAAATTGTCGAATTGTTTTTTTGAGTAAAATTTACCGGAATCCGTTAGTTTTTGTAAATTAAAGGGTACTCAAGCATTAATTAGAAATATAGACACAGACGCAACCTTCCAAAAAAGGAAATATTGTACAATAGGTTGATACAGTCGGTCATTATGACAAAGTATTGAGAAGAGTGGTTTAGAATGGATAAAATAATTTCATATTTGCTCGTTGTGTTGTTCCTTGTAGGCAGTCTATCAGGTTGTATCGGGTCTGAAAAAGAAATGAGTGGTCAAGAAAATACAATCTGCACCGAGGGTAATATTCCCGAGTGGTATGTTGGTTGTACTTTGCCAAGTTTTGATCTTATTGACCAAAACGGAACACATTGGAATGAATCTTCTGCAAATGAAAGTGGGCGTTGGGTTGCCTACTTTTCAGCATCTTGGTGTACTCATTGTAAGCCAACAATCGAGGCACTTGATGAATCTATTATGCCTAATCATTTACTTGTTATGAATAAGCATGAAAGTGAGGACAGCTCGAATATGACTAAATGGCATCTTAAGATGGAAGATGAATTGAATCGCTCAATTAATCGTCCCTTTTTACACGCCCCACCGTTGTCAGAAAATTTGTCAATCACCTCAATACCTCATGTATTACTCATCGAAAATAATACTATCATTTCCGCTCGAATTGGATTATGGGATAGCGCTCATGAAATGAGTATTTGGTTTAACGCGACTTCTCCAGAATCTGGAAATACGCAAAGCATGAAAACTAACATGGATAACATGGACGGTACCCTTTGATTCACATACGAGCGGAAGAAGGCCATGCGTTCAGTGGTAGAAAGCGTAGCCGATTAAAGAAATTGTACTAACCTTGTTTTTTTTCCCGAAATCTATTCTTTTCGAGGTGTTGCTTACAATATAATTCACCAGGTAATTGTTCCCTGGAGCAATACCCTTCTCCATCCTTCTTTTTGGCTATGCACTTTCCAGATAGAGCATGTTCTGAGATTATCTCTTTTATAGCAAAAAAAGAGATTGTTAAGGTGAGAACAATCCAGAGTATGATTGTCAGTATGATGTTTATATCTCCATTTGTATCGTAAAGAATATTATCAATTCCTTCTTTTGACGTATTGTCGGGGAACTCAGGGTCTACATTTTCGTTGTAATCAGTTCCCGAAACACTGTAAGTCTCGCCACGACTAAGGGCTACAACTAGAATGAATGTAACAAATATCATAGTTACTGATATTCGTTTGAAAATTTCTCTCTTATTTGCTAACTTTATTCTCTCTGAAATCCTAATCTCTCCACTTCCTGTTGATAATAGATACAGTTTATTTTGAATCTAATTCGGATTAAAGTTTTTATGTATAAGTCAGTGTGTTTCTTTTGAGCCCATTGCTATGTTCTAAACGAACTGTAGATCTCTATTGGCCCTTTAGTGCCTACCTTTTGTTTTGATAATTACGAATAAATCTACTTTCAAGCCGACGACGGCACTAACGGACAAGAATTGTGGAAGTATTCTCTGCTAACCAATATCACATATGTTTTTGATAAATTAGATTAACAAAACTTTACCAAAGCACGGTAATTTGCCAAGCCTTAGAATTGAGTTAAAAAAGTGGGCATAAGTCCCACTCTCGCACCAAACTATAATCCATGATTAGTTTACGATTTACCACTCATAGTTACGATAATTTGATAATTAGCGTCAAAATAGTTGAACCGGATTATTATGGGTAGTTGGATTCCGGTGCTTGGTTTAATAGACGAAATAGCCTCATTAAGGACGATTAGGATATTGTGTGTTGTGTTCCTTGTATTGGGTAATCTCGGATTAATATTGACATTTCAAGAATTGACTACAGTCTATATTATACTGTTTGGAACTTTAATCAATGGTGGTTTTATCGTATTATGGAAATATTATAATTGGTGGTTTGGCCTTGAAGAGTTATGAGAGGAATTGGTTGTCATGGATGATATACTGAAACTTATTATGATGTTTCTTGGGTTTGTTTTATTTCTAAATATTTTAGCGAGGATATTATTCAATGGAATTTTTGGAGCCAGAGTTAAAGAATCTAGAATTAACAATAAAGATAATCCAAACTCTAAGAATTAGAATCACTCTATGCGTTACATTTTCGCTATTGGATTGGACGTTATTTTTGCCGTTTTTTTGAAACATCAACCCAAAACGGTTTAACCCGATTAGTATCAGCCCAATATGTGAACAAGATGAGCGTGAGCAAAACTACTCTGTCGGGTCGCTTAATTCCAGTAATTATCGTAGCTCTATTTTTGGGGTCTATGATGCCAACTGATAGCATTAATTCTAGTTCCAAAAGTATCCTTGAAAACGATAATAATATTTTCTTAGCAGGCTCTTCTAACGAGTCTTATGACTTGTATATCGGAGCACCTACAACCGAGTCAGGTGGAGATGGTTCAATTTCTACAATGGAGCCTGAAGGTTCATCTGAGGAAGAGAGTATTTTGTCAACCCTAGAGTTCCGTACAGATGAAATGATTAGTGATATACAGATTTACGGAGAAGGTTCAACTCCTACGATTGAAATTAGTGTGTATCTAAAATTCACCGGCAATGATGGAGCGTCAGCAGACATAACCTTTGTTCTCCGGTCCGGTACTCAAGTACAGGCTGATGAAATAATAACTCTCGAAGACCCGTGTACCAGTAGTAATCCATTTGGGGGCAATTCTTGCAGTTTTTCTGTTAACGTAATTAACATGGAAATCCCATCAAGTGGTTTCCTTGTGGAAAATGGCAAGAGGCTCACGTTGGAAGTCGATGCCTCCATCGATGGCTGTCAAGGTTCTGGGGGAATAGGTGGAGGAGACGGAGATTGTGATGTGGAAATGCAATTTGGCGATATCGATTCTACCAATAGCTTCTCCAAGATTGAAATAAAAGCCAATGCTCTTTCTCAGTCCGCAGTTAAGGTTCACATGACTGGCTCTGGTTGGACCGATACAGAAGTCTTAGAATGGGCTCCAAATCATCGAAGCGAGTTCAGGACCATGCAATTTACAGTTCAAATCAAGGACTCTTTTGGTCGAGATGATATTGAAACAGTGAACTTGATAATGAGTACTAATTCTGGGGCGACCACGGTTTTCAATAAAGAGTTTGAAGACGATGATTTGACACTAGATAACGATGGATTGGTTGGAAATTATACCTATACTTACTCATCAGGTATAGATTCTGGCGACTATGATGTATTTTTGGAAATACAGGATATTCAGGGCCATACTGTTCTATTTGAACATCAAGGTTTAGTATTTGTAGAACACGACATTTACCTTACTCTTCCCTCATCACAACCTGATACTGTTCTAATTGCACCTGGTATGACCTCAAGTGTAGAATTTGAAGTAGAGCATACTGGTTCTGATTCTTCAGACATACAGGTCATCTTTGACTTGGCTCGCTCTTTACCTTCGACTTGGTCTGAGTCATGGGACAAACCGGGAGGATATTCTCTTAACGGCGGTGGTTCTTCCGCCAAGCCAATTTTGCAGATAGATATCCCATCAGATGTGGACTTTTCAAATGCTCCAGAAAAATTAGAAGTTGAGGCGCGTGCATTTGCGGAGATAGATGGGACAACTACAGAGGTTGCAGTTGTTGAGATAGTTCTAGACATAGAAGATGTTGGTGTTTTTGCTGAACCTAGAATATCTATCTTTGAAGACTTCGAACACCAAATTCAGATTGTAGACTCTACAAGACCTGAATTTTATGATGAAAGCCTCTCACATTATGTGGATACAGATGAAGTTGGAGATTTCTTCATAGATATTTTTAATTCTGGATTTGACTCTGATACCTTTTTCATTCGAGTTAATGCCTTGCCGACTTCATGGCAATACAAGTTCTATGACAACGACACAGGATTAGAATTGACCGAAGAGGGAATCAATTCAGTAACTCCGAGCATCGGTTCTCATGATATTTTGACGGTTAGAATGGATCTATTTCCTCCTGCTGAAAGAGAGGCAGAGGATATCGGCTTAGTGAGCCTGCAAATCACCAGTTCGGGAGAGACAGAATTACGTACTGATGTTGGCTTCACAGTTCATAGAACATTTGGAATACTTGCTGAAGTAATATCAGATAGCGATGCTGGTGAATTAGGCAGGATTGAATCAGTTGACCCAGGGGACACCGTATCCTATTCAGTTAGAGTTACAGATTCCAGTGATGTTGCAGGCCAGACTACTTGGAAATTGATTAATCCAAAAGACTTAGCAAGGAATTTAGATGCAGAAATGGGCTATTCAAGTTGGGATTATAAGATTACAGATGGCTCCAATAATGATATTATCATATTAACTTTAGAATCTGAATCTTATTCAGATATCAATGTCGACATGACTCTACCGTCTAATGTGGAAGCAGGAAATCATACTATTTATGTACAAATAAGGGAAGAGGGTGTCGATTCTAATGAAGCTAGATATTTCGATTTACCTCTCACAGTGGAAGTAAATGAAGATGTCCAACCGGGGAATTTACCTATCACTCAAAAGAGTGAATTTACTAGATTCTCATCCGAAGAAAAGAAGAGTATTGAATTCAGAATTACCAATGATAACAATGTTGAACTTGAAGTATTTGTTGAATTAGATGAGCCAGTAGGCTGGGATGGAGAGATTACAGCATCTTCAAGCCAAGCAGGACAAGGGTTTTTGTTCGTAACTTTACCTGCATATTCCAGTAAAGATTTCTTTGTTGAGTTGACTGCCCCTTCAAATTTGAAAGACGGTTCTGAAGTTGACTTTGTTCTAAAGGTCACACCTATGGATGATGAAGTTCCTTACAGCGAGGATTATAATCAACTGTCAAAATTTACATTTAAGACCGAATGCAAGGGTGTGTCATGTCTTCTAAACGAGTTATACGAGCCTGAGCCGCAAACAATCGCATTATTGGCCGGTCTTGTTGTCTTATTCGTCGTGGCAGTTTATCGTAGAGGTAAATACGATTCATCTGCTTATCAAATAGCCGAAGTTCCACTAGAGGAACAGATGAAAGTAGAAGAAGAAATAGATGTCCCTGAGCCAGTTATCGAAGAATCTGAAGTCGACGATGATCTAGAATTGCTGGATGCTTTGGATGAACTTTGAGGAAAACCTCAAGTTTAATTTTGATGTTTTGTATGAACATCGCACCATTTCCCTTATGAAGCATTAAGCACCCCGTCACATGAGAATCATGCGTATGCCTTCATCAACTTCTGTGCCGGAGCGAGGATTGCAAATTTCACATTACCGTAAGGAGTTGAAATCTTTGTCCTTAGTGGCCCTTATGCTATTGTCAATTTTCGCTTCGCTTCAATTTGATTCTTTGGATGTTAGAGCGTCTTCTACAACCGACCAGGACGGAGATGGTTTGACTTATGGTTTAGAATTTTTACTCAATTTATTACCAAGCGACCCAGACTCCGATAATGATGGTCTTCCGGATGGTTGGGAATGGAAATATGGACTTGACCCACTTTCTAGCGCTAATGACGATGGAGCAGTAGGAGACCCTGACGGTGACGGTATGTCAAATCTCCAAGAATACACTTACCTGATGCCCAATGGATGGGATAATAGTGCAACTCCAACAATTCTTGATAACGGTGTTTGGTGGAATGGAACTGTTCCAGTCAATAATTGGGATGAAGAAAATGCAATGCAGTACAATAGACCTGCTTGCGGCTCTTCTGGCGCCGATGGTACAGGAAACACAATTCTTTGTGACGAAGACCCTGTAGGAAATATTTGTGCTAACGGATTTGATGACGACAAGGATGGTACTGTAGATTCGGCTGACCCTGACGGAGATGGGGATGCGGATTGTAATTCTAATGATGATGATGGCGACGGTATCGAAGATGAAGATGTTGCTGGCTGGGATACAGATGGTGACGGAATGCCAGATGGTTGGGAAGCAGCAAATGGCCTAAACGCTACATCAGCATCTAATGCCGATGGTCCTAACGGTGACCCAGACGGGGATGGTTTGAACAATCTTCTCGAATATGTCAATCCAACATGGGATTCAATGTGTGGTCCTAATCCATGTTTCAGAAATGGTCCAGATGGTGCTGTAACCGAAACAACATCTCCTTGCGACCCACTCCAAGGTTGTTTGACATTCACTGCTGAAGTAGACGGTATTACTTCAACAAACCCACAACGTGCTGACAGTGATAACGACGGTTTGAATGATTCCTATGAGGCTCTCACATTACTGACAGACCCTACTTCAGCAGATACAGATAACGACGGAATTAACGATGGTGTCGAAGTAAATGGACAATACGGTAATCCTCCTCAGCCCACTGACCCACGTAATAACAACACCGACGGTGATGAATTGGATGACGGTGAAGAGGATAACAACAGTAACGGTGTAATCGACCCTGGTGAAACCGACCCTACAAGAAAAGAAGATTCTGGTGATGAGGACGAAGATGGTCTCGAAAATTGGGAAGAAAACATGTCATGTACGCTATGGGATGTTGCCGATTCTGACTTTGGCGGTGTCGATGATGGTGAGGAATTGAATGTTACTCATGGGACCGATCCATGTGATTCTTTTGTGAATTTTGAAACTACTATTGTGGGCACTTCTGGTACTACTATTCTTGATTTGACCGATAGTTCTGGATTTAACCCTAGTGGCGGAGTTGGATGGTATAATGTGTCAGGCACATTCTTATCGTTTACTTATGCCAGTGTTGTGGGTCAATTACTAGTTGGAGTATCATCTCTTCCTTCGCCTGGAGTGACTGAAGTTTCCAATAGAAATGGTTCATTCTGCCATACTGCAGCATTTGCAGCGGGAACTTTGGCAACTACTCAGCAATATTGTGATGACGACTATCGAGATAGCGATGGAGATGGTTTGGCAGACTGGGAAGAGTTATTGGGTACCTATGGATTCTTTTCTAATCCTTCAATTGTTGATACTGATTCGGATGGCGTTAGTGACTTTGATGAAGTGTTTGATTTCACTGATCCAAATGAACCATGTAATAATTTACTAGATGACGATTCAGATAATTTGAATAATTATTTTGAGACTTCCATCGGTTGCGATTTGTCATGGATTGGAGTTTTCAATGGTTCACAGGACGTTTGGACCACTAATTCACAGTTATTTGACACCGATAGTGGTGGAGTAGATGATAGAACAGAGTATTTCGATGGAACCAACCCTGAAGGCGATCCTCTTGATGACGTCCTTCCTGAAGATTTTGATGGTGACGGGGTTCCAGATGCAATAGAGAACCTGACTGGAACCGATTGGACAAACCCTGACACAGATGGTGGTGGTATGATTGATGGTGATGAATGCCCGCAAGAGTTTTGGGGCACTGGTTGCATTGGTTCAGGATTTGACCCATTAGACCCAACCGATGATATAGTTTCAGAAGGTGTTGTCTTTTGGGCCAATAATTCATCAGGAACAGTTGATTTGAATCAAACACATCGTTGGACTCAAAATACTTTTGACTTCTACACTGGTACTACATATGCACACATTGCAACAGTACATCCATTCGAACAGATAGTTCCTGCATTGACTAACTTCTCTAATCTGCCAGATTCAAGCTTTTCTAATGGGTCTGTGGATTGGGATATAAAATTCAATAATTCGATTTCAAGAGGTACGATACCAATCTCATCTCAATACTACAATTTGACATTTTGGTCTGATCCCACCTCATTTGTATCCAGAAGCAACGACACTCATACTATCAAACTAGTAGGAGGAGTAGTTGACTCGTTATTTTTACAACAGAATGAGTACTTCTTCGATTGGGATAGTATTGCTGCAAATACTGTTGCTGGTCAAAATTATCCTTATGAGTCTGATTTTGATATTGAATTTACTAATCCAAATAACCCGCTTTCTACGGTTTTCAATCTCACTAATGGTATCATTTCAGAGTCGGGTGCAACTGATGGGTATAATTTAGCCAAGTCAATCAGTGACTTCTTGAAAGAAGGTAACGATACATATGATTTCAAGAGATTTCATGACTCAGTAGGTCTTAATCCAGGCGATGATATCGCTCAGTTCATAGTCGACAATGGTTTTGGTCAATGTTCTGACTATAACGCCGCTTTCGTCACAATGGCGAGATTAGCCGGTCTACCAGCACGATATGTTACTGGTTATTCTGGCGGAGAATGGAATGGTAATGGATACACAGTTTCGACTCAACATAGAGCTACTTGGGGAGAGGTTAGGCTAGAGGTGACAGGTGGAGCATCGAATGTTGATTTGGGATGGATTCCTTTCGATTCATGTCCTGAAGCAGAGACTTTAGAAATAGTCAATCAAACATTAGCACCTCTTACATGGGACAGAGATATGAGTCAGAATTTTACTCTTGATGGTCAATTTAGATTCGTTGAGAATACTACTGTTATCGATAATGCAGAATTGAAAGCATATTTGATTCCAATTGAAGAAGTCGGTTCAGTTCCAGGTTCTGCAGTGACTCCGGCAAGACTTATCGGCTCAGAAATTACAGACTCTGAAGGTAATTTCTCATTCAATGGTTCTCCAATAGAACCGAACTTACCAGGCCTTCACGTAGTGGCAATAGTCCACCAGTCTAGTGGTTTTATTTCTAGTGATGCTGTGATATATACTACTGTAATCAATGTTACAGATGATTCGAACCTTTCACATACAACTCCTCTGGCAATCAATTCACCAGTGACAGGAGCAGGTTCTTTAACCATAATACAAGGTAATTTGAATCTGGAAAACGACCCTAATGGCATTACTGACAAGTTTGCATCTCAATTAGTTTGGCTATCATTTACATCCTCGTTTAATGGTTCTAATAATATCAGTGGATTAGTTTCACCAAGTGGTTCTTGGTCTGTTACCTTAGAACTAGATATTACCGAATCTATCGGAATACTTCCGGCAACGCTTTGGTACGGTGGTTGGGTTGATGATTTCACAATCCCAACAAATCCAACTCCACAATTCCATATTAGACCTTCATCTCTCAATTTGAATCTAGATGTTAGAGAGGCTCCGAACTTAACGGCCTCTATCGAAAGTTTATCCACAAATAATAGTAGGTATATTGTTGGTGATGACCTTTGGGTCAACGGAACTGCAGTTACTGCAGGAACTAACCCCGTTGATATGGAAGGTGACTTGATACTATCAATAAGACAAAATGGGACATTTGACACTTGGACTGAAGTTTTCAATACCTCAGTGCTTGGAGCCTTTTCGGTTCGACAAAACCTAACTGCTTCTATAGCAAATGTTCCTGCTGGAGAGATTGAATTCCAATTAAGATTCTATCCATATACGATAGATACTACGGATGATGCAAATCTTTCTTCTGATGACCCATATCTATTGATTAGTCAGTTAGAATTGACTATTGAGGCATCTCCACAACTAAGAGGTTCACTTGGTACGTTTGCCGTTTCTGTTAGAGACCACCGTAATATAAACGTTGATTTCGTTGAAGGTAATTTCGACTTGAGCTTCAACGGAAGTTGGTTCAATACTACTACTAACTCTACTGCAAAATTGATATCTTCTTTACCACTAGATGCAAACTTAGTTGCTGGCGATTACCCTCTTGAAGTGTCATTTAACGGTTCTACTTTCTATGCGCCATCTGTTGGTACTGGAACTATCCGCATAAGGGCTGGAATTGACTGGACTTTCAATCTAGCACAAGATTGGACTCATATAGGTAATTCAACATTCATCAATGGTTCAATTTTTGATGACTTGTATGGAACACCTATTCTAGACCAGAATATCACACAATACACAATATCAATGGTTTCTCCGAATGGTGATGTAGATATTGCACAAGGTTTAGTGGACAATAATACTTCAGCATTTAGTCAACAAATCTTGATGCCGACAAACTTTGCATCATCGGTTTACTCTTTCTCAATTAGTTTTGATTTCTACTCATTAGGTCCTTTAGGTGGACCATACTATTCTTCAGCAGAATCTTATTTGGATATTGTAACAGGTAATATTACTCAACAACCAAGCCCATCATTACAAGCAGGAATTGAATCTGAATTAGTTTTGAATGTTATTCCTGATAGAGATTCTGATGATGGTAATATTGTTGTGACCAATGGGCAATTTGATTTTAGTATACTTGTTACTGATGTCGCTGATAACTCCTTTGTTCCAAATGAAGACGTTGAATTCATATTCGACTGGAATGGTACAAACCAATCAATCGGTACAGCAAGAAGCGATGAAAATGGAACTGCTAACTTCTCATGGAATGCAATTGGAATTGCTCCAGGTCTCTATGATATACGTGTTGTAGCCTTTGACAATGTTAGTTCTCCTCTTTCCAAGGGTAGCACCCGTCACTTAGGTAATTTCACGCTAATGAATCTTACAGTTCAAGGGAATACTGATTTCCGAATAGATAGTATTCCTTCCTCAATTACCGCTGGACTTGATTTCAATGTGATTGGTCAAGTCATCGACGCTGATGATAATTCTAGATTGTTGATCAGTCCGGTTAAGTTAGAAGTATTCTGGTTAAACAATCCAAATGAGACTTTGGTAACAGGATACTTGACAACAACAAATGGCTCATTCAACATGACAGTTCCTACAGATGTACTCAATAATGGAACTGTTAGAGGTGACAAGACTTTGGTGATTTCAGTAATCGAAGAATCCTCTCCATTCTATCTTGAATCTTCGCTTGAAACCCCAATATTTGTATTCGGAGTTTCTGAATTTGATTCTTTGAAACCACTCAACCCGATTATTGTTAATCGTGGTGATGATGTTAATCTCTCAGGCCAATTGGTTGAATCTTCTAACCGATTCCAACCATTGTCTGGTTATGATGTTGCAGTTCAACTAGGAGATACTTGGATTGATAATCTGCAGACAAATAATACCGGATTGTTTGACCTGACTTATACTATTCCAACTTCTACCCCTCTAGGGCTAGTTACTGCTACATTCTGGTTCAATGGTAGTTCAGACTTACTGTCGACGAGTTCCTCCATTTCAACAATAATTGTTCGATCTCAAACATTCTTGTTGATAGATCCAATAACAGATAATCCGGTTGCAGGTCAATCATTCAATATATCTGGTACTATTTTGTCAGATAATGGAAGTGGCTTGGAACAAATTGATGGAACAGTACTTCCTGCCAATATACTCTTCTCCATCGATGGTCAACCGACTGGATTTAGTGTGGTAGGCGGAGCTGTTCAAGTTGGAGGTATTTGGAATGCTACAATCACTCTAACAAATTCATTTGCTGCTGGTACGCATATCGTAGACGCCTCATATACGCCTGCTGTGAATTTCTATCTTGGTTCCAATGATACCGAAGTATTCGATAGCAGAGGTTTTAGTGAACTGATATTTATGGTTCCTACAGTTGATTCACAGGGTCAACCTACTCTCAATGATAGAACTGAAAGAGGAAATAATATTTCTATCGAACTATTACTACAGGATAATACAGGTTCTCCAGTTGCGGGTCAACAATTGATTGTAACTTTTACCGGTACTTCGATAACTACTACATTGACCACTCAGGCTAATGGAAGTGCATTTGGAGAGTTACCAGTTCCTTCTGACCAGTCAGTCGGAATAATGGATATCAATGCAGATTTCGCTGGAATCCCTGGTACTACAGGTATGATTGGCTCGCAAACCAATACATCATTCGTAGTTCTTGCACAAACCGAACTAACAATTACTGAATCTCCTGAAGGTCTGGTGGCTGGAGATTATATGCTAGTCAATGGAACTTTACTAGATGATTTGTCATTACCTTTGCAGACTATGGGCGTTTCATCATCCGCAGTAGTTCATTTGGTCGTCGATGGTGAATCAGTTGCGAGTATAGAAACAGATGCCATCAATGGAACATTCACCCTTGGATGGGCCGTTCCTGAAGACATCTCAGCAGGTGTACACACCATTGTAGTAGAGTTCTATGGAGGACGTGATTGGGTGGACCCAATTGGATTTGGTGAGCCTTCTAATCCGGAGTATTATCTGCCAAGTTCAGATACTGTAGATTTCAACATCAGTGTTCCAACAGTCTTGTCACTACTTACACAAAGTGGCGATGTTAATCGAGAGGAATTGATGGTTATTGAAGGATTAATTGTCGATATAGTCGATAATCCTCTAGATAATTTAACCTTAGAAGTATGGCTTGATGGAGAGTTTATGACAAATGTAAACACCAATTCTGAAGGTTTCTTTACAGCAGTTTATCCAGTTCCAGCAGATGCAGAACTAGGTCCTGTTTCCTTAGAGGTTCGATTTACAGGAACGACTTTCTACTTGCCTAGTGAAGCAAATTCAACATGGAATATTTTCAGTCACATCTTAGTTTCAGTAGATATAGCTGAAACTATTGCTGTAGGACAAAATATTTCCATCACCGGTTCAGTAGTGGATAACCAATTAATTGCAATTCCAAATCACAATGTTGACCTGATTATCGAGGGAATAGTAATCAGTACAGTCACCACAGATTCTAATGGAGAATTCTTGTTTGAATGGACTGTTCCAGACATCTTTGAATTTGGTAATCATACACTGTTTGCTTACTCTGAATCTCAAGGATACTATAGGGCGAATAGCAGTAACGCCTCGTTCTTCTTAGCACACCGCTCTGATTTGACTGTGTTATTTGATGAGGGGCCAGATGTTACAAGAGGAGAAATCTGGGTTCTTTCCGGCAGGCTGTTTGACTTCGATTCCTTGACCAAGGATGGGTTAGAAGGTGAAACAATTAGAGTACTTCTCGATGGTAGCGAAATAGGTACAACTACAACAACCAATAACGGGGAATGGGAGATAATTATTCCAGCGACTATGGATTTGACAAGAGGAACTCATACCTTTGATATTATCTTTGATGGGACAAACTCTCACCTTGGTACAAATGACATCATCTTTGGAACTGTCTGGGCAAATGTCGAGATTTCCATAGACCAATCATCAACCGCCATCGCAATACGTTCAGATGGGACATTTGGCCCAATAGAACTAACCGGTTCAATTTCTGAAATCGGTGGTACAGGTGAAGTGTTTGAGTCAATTACCATATTTGTTGGTAATGGCTCTGATTGTGTAAATCAAAGAGAGGGTTCAAGATGTATCTCTAGTAGTTTGATTAACACCCAATGGTCAAATGGTAATTTCACTATTTCTACCATTGCTCCATCTTGGTATCAATTTGGTTCACAATACATTCATCTTGATACACAAAGTAATGACTCACTTTACATCAATGAAGCATCTGTTAGCCATCCAATATTCGTTCAACTCAACGTCGATTTCGAATGGGAGATGCAGCAAGTCATACCTGATGAAAGAGAGGAAATCACAGGAAGTTTGACAATTACAGCCAATGATACAAAAGCGGGAGTTCCAGGAATTGCGGTTACCTTTATTCTGACAAATTCTTCTAATGGAGAAGTATCTAGCCCTCTAACAGTAACAACTGACTCAAATGGTGTGGCTTCTTTTGAATTCAATTCAGACCCACCGTTTGGAGACCAAGATACTTGGGGAGATCTAAGTTTGGATATTCAAATTAATGACCCGATAATATCGTCTTCAAGTAAAGATAAATTCGAACTACTGCGTACTGAAAGTAGTTTCGATCCCAGCTATAAATCGATTGATGAAGTATCAGGTCAGAACTTATGGATTTATCTCGTTGTATTACTAATATCAGCATTGATTGCTGGTGGAGTGGTAGTTTACCGTAGAAGAATTGCAGGTGAATTATTACAAGAGGCAGCAGAAGTATTTGCTTATACTGCTGAATTGTTGGCCGCTGGTGATTCGATTAGGGAAACTATCTTCAATTGTTATCAAAATCTATGTACAGTACTTCAACAAAATGGCTTCTTGAGAAGAGACTTCGAAACAGTTAGAGAGTTTGAAGTTGCAATTAGGCAGGCAATGCCAGAAATTTCCGACGACGCACTTTCAGCTATTGACAACATGTTTGAAATGGCTCGATATAGCAGAGAAGAATTGGGTCCACAACATCAAGCAGCGGCGCAGCAAGCACTTGAAAGAATGAGTCAAGAAATTGGAACACTAGCGAATATTCCTACAAGGTGATTATTACTACCATCTAAGGTATAATCGATTGTTGATGAAGTGAGCGCTGATTTCATTCTTCATAGATTCCTTTGGTATGTTGAAGGTTCTCTCGAATGTTTCGGTTTGGCCGTCCTTGATGCTGAGTTTGACATTGATATGTCGCTCATCATTATTGAATAAAACTTGGAAATCTCCTAAGTCTACGCCCATTAGTGGTATTGAAAGCCCATCAGGATTCATTCTTCCATTCAATTCTTCAACCATCCACTTGAGAGACATTCCCGGCTCGATAGTGGATACATGTTCTTCAGGAATCATTCCCGCAGTTACTAGAACTTGCTTATGGCGCATTTCAACTTCCGTCAGATGCAAAGCAGTAGAATGAAATTCACTATGAAGTGATTCAGGAGAAATGGTTAATCCAGTTGTGTCAATGAATTCATCTTCAATTTCTCCAATAAGATCTGAATCGAGGTTGATGTCCATATTCTCCCATGACGCCATATTCTTGCCTCCAGCCTACCCTCAATGAACCTTCGTACTAATTTTAACCTTGTTCTTTTTAATTTGGTTTGACCTTTCTGAAGAATCTTTTAGCGAAACTAGTCGTAGTTTCAGGGTTACTTGTAGCATTCATCTTCATATTGACCGGATAACATCGAGCATAATTTTGGTCTCGATTTCTTTTATCGAGGAGCATTATCAGTGCACGGTCATTTATCGACCTGATCGGTCTACCCATGGCTTGTAGAATTGAGTTGATTGCTGGTTGGGTTACAGTGTACCGCCAAGCATTATTTTTTCCAAACTTATCGGATGCATACTCTTTCAATGCAGAGGATAATACAGAAGGTGGTGGATTAGGAATGCCGATACATACGACTCCATCTAGCACACCATCGCTATAGTCGATTCCTTCTGAAAGTCTTGCTCCAAAAACGCCGCACAGAAGAATACGATTTTCTTTGGAGCGTTCATCACGTAGCATACCGACTATCTTATCGATATCATTTTTCGACCAGTCTCTACTTTCAACGACCTTCTTTACACCTTTGAAGTACACTTCCTCTAAAATTTCATCCAGCAACTTGTATGATGGACAAAATACAGCAAGGTGGCCAGTGCTACCGTCGATTAGTGCTTGAATATGACTTCGAATTTTATTCCACATCAATTCAGAACGTTCATTATATTTTGTTGAGACATCTGTGGCTACTAAAACAGGTCTTCTCTCACTAGCGAAAGGAGATTTATACTCGGATTTGGTAGTCTTATCCTTTGGCAAATTGAGTATGTCACTATACATTTGAGGAGGGTAGAGAGTTCCTGACATCAATATGGCGCCTTTGGCTGAAGAGAATAACTTCCCAGATACAATTCCAGGGTCAAGAAGATGTGAAGTTATTTTCCCTTCTTTTCCTTTGTTACTGAAAACCAAACTTAGAGCACTACTTTGTGAGAATTTCACCAGGCAATCAAGAATGTGCCCCAGTCTGTAGGCATCAGGTTCCATTGCCTCTTCTTCTTCGGAATCAATTTCGATTTTGACTCGATTCAATACTTCGCTAATCTTAGAAATCCTGTCGTCTTTCTTTACTTTAGTAATTATCAGTTTTTCATCTTGGCCCAGTTTTTTTTGTCCTGAAAGCCCTTCATATTCGTCACACGCAGAGTGAAATACATTTGTCAGTTGCGATATTTCTACCATTGATTCGTCCTTATCATAGCCTAATTCAGAGTGGAGTCGAGAGAATAAGTCGGCTACTTTACTTCTGACCAGTTTCATGATTTCAAATGTCCAATCGACAAGTTCCATTTCTTTGGCTACCGCAGTAGACATATTTCTCTGGTAATCATGTTCTAAGTGACCAAGATACTCTTCCAGTTCCATCGCAGTATTTCTTACAATTGTCGGAGTCACTATTCTTTCCATATTCATTCTTATTCTATCTGGGAGATTATGTGCTTCATCGACAACAATAATGGTATTTTCTAGATTAATTCCCATTGATGGCAAGGAATTTTCTCGAACATTATCAGAAAAAATATGATTATAATCACAAACTAATATGTCACAATCCTTGGCAGCAAACCTGCATGTAGACCAAGCACATAGCCCCCAAATCTTACATTTTTCTATAGTTTCTTCAACGTGGCGAGGATGTTCAAGGATGTAATCACTCATCTCATCGCGTCTAGCAAACTTTGAACCCTCTGAAGAGCCCTTTTCGCAATCACATTTCCCAGTCTGCATATCAATGAATTCACACATTGATTCTCTTCCAATTAGGTCAACAACTTTGACCTTTGACACACCAATATTGATTCTAGAATTTATTTGTCTTACAGTTTCAATTACAATACGATGCTGTGATTGTCTACCAGTTAAAAATAAAATATGTACGCTCTCTTCACTTTCTCTCGAGATTTCTAGTGCTGCTGCAAGCGATGCTGCGGTTTTACCAATTCCAGTTGGTGCTGCAGCAAGGTGATATCCATTCATACGAAGCGCTTCGCGTGATTCATAGATCATGTCTATTTGACCAGGTCTTGGTGTTTCGTGTGCTAGAAAGCGAAAATCGCTCTCTGCACCAACACCAGTCCTAGGCTTCATATTACCTATCCACTGCCGACCATTCTAAAGGATTGGGGGCGCGGCTGCACTGTGGTGAATAATTGTGCCTAGTATGTGGGGCTAGGCACGTGGGAACCACCAACTCAGCAAGCTGGGGTGGAATCGGAGTCCCCCCGACCGTCTTCCGGGGGGAAATTTGGTCCACTGTCATCAGACGTTGAACCTGGTCCATCACGTGCAAAACGGGCACGCAAACGCAAAGCGGCTAAGCCAAACAGGTTGGACCTGTCTTGTCTGGCGCCGAAGGTGGCATTACGAAAGTTTCCTTTTTCGTTATGCCTAATCATCCCATCCCCTCTTGCACTCTCACCATTATTGTTGGTATTCTTCGCGTTTTATCGTTGAAGCACGGGCTTTCGCAACGGCTTCTTCGAGTAGTTTCGTTTCTTCGATTTCCCTTTCCAAGGCTTGTCGAATAAACAGCTTCAATCCTTGTTGAGCTGCTTCTTGAGTAGTTATTCCCTGTAGTTCATACAGATGGCCTAGGCGCATTTGGTCTCCACGTCCGAGAGGAATTCTGACTGAATCCATTTCTGAAAGTAGAGGCTGACCATTTAGGAATTCTTGGATTGCTAACCTGACTACATCAGATCTACTACGTGCCCCATCGGTTCCAATTCTGGAATCTAGTAATTGTAAATCCTCTTCTGTAATACGAAGGGATATCAATGTACTTGGGGCAGTCATTTTGGTTCCTCTCAAACCTCCCTACATACTCTTACCTTATAGTATTTATTACAGATGATGACATTTTGACTTACAGTGTAATACAATAGATTTTGAGAAAAAAACACCCGCTGTGCGACGTTTACTTCATTGATGTCATTTTCGAGGTACTTACAATTAGATATGACGTATGACAATAAATATACGGCTGGAGTGATTGAGAGGGATTATGAGCCTAAATCCTAGTCGAGGTCTGTATCTTTATCTGAGAACTCTAAATCAAGCAATGGATGACAATATCATCACAGATGATGAAGCAGCAATTCTACATGTACTAGCCAAGTCTCTAGGTGTGTCGCCTAGTGATACTGCTGTATGTTTATCTGTGGTGAGGGGCGAAGAGAAAAATCCATTTGATGATTTGGAAGAGGATTATTCAGGTCCACAAGTGGGAGATGTATCTACATATCAAGCCGCTTTGATCGCAGCTCTTGACGATGAAGTGATTTCAGAAGACGAGTGGTCTATGCTCAATTCTTTTAGGGCCATAATTAAACTACAGTCCGATCAACACGCTATGATTGAAGAAGCAATACATGCAATGGCGGAAGTTGATTCCCAGGGCCAAAGACGCATTGAAAGATTACAACGTTTCAATATTGTATGTCCCTTTAACAATTGAGTTATCGTCTAATTATGAGACTTTTCTCAATCTGAATGGGGCAACTATTAGAAAGGGGTTTCAATTGCCCGTGAATAACACATAGTGTCAAGGTGTAGATATGAGCGTTTTAGATTCAATTTATGATAGTGTAGTAGCAAGAGACCCCGAACAATCCGAATTTCATCAAGCAGTCAAAGAAGTTCTAGAATCACTAGAGCCTGTTCTTGAAGCTCATCCTGAATACAAATCAGTAGTTGAGAGAGTTGTTGAACCAGAACGTTTGATTCATTTCCGTGTTCCATGGGTAGATGACTCTGGAGTGGTTCAAGTAAACAGAGGTTTTAGAATTCAATTCAATGGAGCAATCGGTCCCTACAAAGGCGGACTTAGATTCCATCCAAGCGTTAACGCTTCAATTCTCAAGTTTCTTGCATTTGAGCAGATATTCAAGAACTCTCTCACAGGTCTTCCAATGGGTGGAGGAAAAGGCGGTTCTGATTTTAACCCAAAGGGTAAATCCGATGGTGAGGTAATGAGATTTTGTCAGTCTTTTATGATGGAATTGTGGAGACATATCGGCCATAACTGCGATGTACCTGCTGGTGACATCGGTGTTGGTGGAAGAGAAATCGGATACATGTTTGGTATGTTCAAGAGACTTCAGAATGAGTTCCAAGCAGGTGTACTCACTGGCAAGGGGCTTTCATATGGTGGTTCTCTAATTAGACCAGAAGCTACTGGATATGGATTAGTATACTTTGCAAGAGAGATGCTAGCGACAAAGGGTAAGTCATTTGAAGGTGCTACAGTTTCTATCTCAGGTTCCGGGAATGTTGCTCAGTTTGCATGTGAGAAAGTACTTGATTTGGGTGGAATACCTGTAACTATGTCTGATTCCAGTGGCTGGATACACGACCCATCAGGAATTGATAGGGAGAAGTTGGCATGGATTATGGATTTGAAAAATAATCGTAGAGGAAGAATTTCAGAGTATGCAAGTAACTTCGATGGTGTGACTTTCACTGCATCGGCTCCAGAACCAACTCCAAATGGCCTATGGGGAGTCAACGTAGATGTTGCTCTTCCTTGTGCAACTCAAAATGAGTTGAATGGTGAGGAAGCAAAATTACTGGTTGCTAACTCAGTCATTGCAGTTGCTGAAGGCGCTAATATGCCATGTACTCCTGAGGCTGTAGAAGTATTCCACAACAGCGGAATTCTATTTGCTCCTGGAAAGGCATCTAATGCTGGAGGAGTCGCAACATCCGGTTTGGAAATGTCACAAAACTCATTGAGACTTGGATGGACTAGAGAAGAAGTTGATGCAAAACTTGATGCAATCATGGTAAACATTCACAAGAATGCTTCAGAAACAGCCGATAAATATGGTCGCCCAGGCGACTATGTCTTTGGAGCAAATGTTGCAGGATTCCTGAAGATTGCTGAAGCAATGATTGCTCAAGGCGTTGTTTGATTACAATAATCAAATATTCGGTTCTGATTCATCTTTATGATAAGTCAGTGACAATACATGTTCTATATTGATGTAGTCTTGTCCATCTTCATATATGATTCTTAATTCATGTAATTCATATGTGTTAAAATGGATTACATACCATTCATCAGTTTCTCCATCATCGACTTTTCCATTTTTTGATAGGCATGCATCATCGGATTCATCATACATCTGCCATGAAAATTCTACAGACTGACCTCCGCCACCAAATGCATCAATGATACTAGGGTTTTCAACCACAGATGTAAGTTCCATCATGTATGGCGGAGTTCCATTATTATTTGGAGTAGGGTCTATAGGGAGTATTTTTGGATCATTAGTATTGTATTCAGCCCATTCAATTCTTAGGTCAATACGGACTATTATTGATGTATTTTCGATAATACCATTTCCATCTACGGCATAAGCATCAAGATGATATAGACCATGTTCAAGAAATTCTATCGATACAGTGGATTTGGAACTTGCATCAACAGTTACAGGTTCACTAGCAGAATTAATATCGATTCCATAAGTAATTATTTTATTAGGAGATTTAGTATTAGAAAAATCAAAATCTAAGGTAATTGTATCTTTAGAAGTTAGTTCTCCATCTTCGTATGATTCAATAATTGTACCATTTGTTTGTTCATAATTAACCATTAATTCCATCGTAGTGGTATCCGAATCTTCGGAGATACAACCTGATAAATTGGTAAAGGCTAGTAAAACTAGAATAATAATGAAAAGATTTTTTCTCATTTCGATCTTCTATTACGGTATTAAATCATTGGAGATTGTAAGTTTCCCAGGATTGTGATTGTTGGTTGAAATACGATAAATTTCCTTCAGCATCTCTGTTCCAATGAACTCCATTTTCTTCCCATGATGTAGCTTCATTTTGGTTTTCAATGTTAGGAATTTCCTTTTGCGGCTGCATATTCGCTTCTGTTGAATTATCGTATTGCATCTGTTGAGTGAATAAAGAAGTCTGTTGAGATTCAGTTTGACGACTTCTTACTACTAATAGTGCACCGATAATTCCTAAAACGACAATTGCAAGGAATGTATACATCATTCCATTACCGCTATCTTCCGATACGGACTCAGACCTAGTAGGGTCTTCAGGGTAGTCATCCCATCGGTCGGAAATTCCATCGCCATCAGTATCCACCGATTCATTACCATCGGAAGGGAAGGCGTCTTCTGCATCATTGACTCCATCTCCATCGGTGTCAATTTGGCTCTTAGCGCAACCCTTTGAATTTACAATTGCGCTAGCAGGAGTATTCTTACATTCATCATTAGCATTTGAAAGTCCATCGTCATCATCATCTTTTTGTGACTCAGAACACCCTTGTTGGTCGACAGATTGTCCTTCAACAGTATCATAGCACAAATCATCTGAATTCCAGATATCATCATTATCCTCATCCTTTTGAGATTCAGAACATCCACTAGAATCTACTTGTTCTCCGCTAGGAGTTGCTGGACATTGGTCCAATGTATTGTCGATTAAGTCATTGTCATCATCATACTGGTCTTCAGAGCAACCAAAAGAGTCTTGAACCGCATTTAATGCTGTATCTGGGCAGTTATCTTGGTCATTGTAAACACCATCAAAATCATCATCTTTTTGCGAGTTTGAACATCCTTCATTATCTGGTGATTCATCAATAGGAGTTGAAGAACAAAGGTCCACATTATCTTTTACACCATCTAAATCAGTATCTCTTTGCGATGCTGAACAACCTTGACCGTTAACGTTGACCTGTGGGTCAGTGCTTGGACATAGATCAATATCATCACTGATTCCATCGTTATCTGTGTCCAATTGACTATCTGCACAACCTGCATTGTCAATTATCGCGTTTAGAGGAGTGAATGGACAAGAATCATACAAGTCCATTACTCCATCATTATCAGAATCCTTTTGAGAACCGGAACAACCTGAAGAATCAACTATTTCACCCGCAGGGGTTAGTGGACATGCGTCTAAGTCATTGTACACGCCATCCATATCATCATCCAGTTGTGATGCTGAACAACCAGTGGAGTCAACACTATCTCCAAATGGAGTATTTGGACACAGGTCTGGATTGTTTCCATTGGCATTGTCTCCAAATCCATCGCCATCTGCGTCGAACCATTGAGTTGGTTCAGTGATGAATTTATCTGGATTATTTCCATTTTGATTATCTCCGTATCCATCGCCATCTTGGTCCACCCACTGGGTTCCATCATTAGGGAATGCATCCGGACTTAGGCCAGCTTGATTATCACCATATCCATCGTTATCAGAATCATACCATTGTGTAGGTTCTGTAGGGAATTTATCTGCATTATTGCCGTTGACGTTATCGCCGTAACCATCTCCGTCTTGGTCTTCCCATTGTGTGCCATCAGTTGGGAATTGGTCAGCGTCGTTTCCACTCGGATTGTCGCCAAATCCATCACCATCTTGGTCAGCCCATTGGGTAGCATCGAATGGGAATTGGTCTCCGCTGGTTCCGGATGGATTATCTCCATATCCATCTCCATCTGAGTCAGTCCACTGTGTCGAGTCAGTTGGCCATAAATCCGCATTGTTTCCATTAGCATTATCCCCATAGCCATCACCATCTGTATCGCTCCATTGTGTTGGGTCAGTTGGGAACATATCTGAGTAGTTTCCATTTGGATTATCGCCGTAGCCGTCTCCATCTTGGTCTGCCCATTGTGTACTGTCATATGGGAATGCATCTGGAACATTTCCGTTTGGATTATCTCCGTATCCATCGCCATCGCCATCAACCCACTGTGTTGCATCGTTAGGATAGTCATCTACATCGTCATTATAGCCATCGCCATCAGTATCTTTTTGCGATAGTTCACATCCATCGGCATCCACCATTGAACCAGGATTGGTATTCGGGCAAATATCATCTTCATTTGCAACACCATCATTATCATCATCAAATACAAATTGTAGACAAACATAGTCGCCAATTAGTTGTATCATGTTTGAATCATATAGTTCTGAAAATATACAATACTGGCCAGAGATACTTGGCGTGTTGTAGAAGAAAGTTCCGAACGACATATTTTGTGATGTTGCAGTGTAAGATGTCATAGTTGAATAATCGATATCAGCACCACCGGAATCTTCTACTCTGTATTGCTGATAATAACTGTCTCCAACTACCAAATCCAGTCCTTCAGAGGAGTATTCATTAGTAACAGAAGTTGTACTAAATGAATAGTTTGTAATTACTGCAGAAGGTAATTGAGGGATGAAGTCAGAAAAGCTGGAGCCTTCATAGCCCTCAAACGAAAATAAGTCAGTGACAGACCCTTGAACTGATAGTAAGGCCAATAATACATGCTGATTAGCAGTGGTAGGATTCATCCAACTTATTTGCCAAGAATTATTTGTTGCAGTACTGGTGATGTTAGAATAATTTTCATCAACCAAAGAAGTATTAAGTGCATCATCTATTGTTTCTCCATTATCTAATTCATCATCAAAAATAACTTCGTCAAAGACTACCCATCTTAAGGTATACTGATTACCAATAGTTAGGTTGCTAGCCAAAATTTCTCCAGTAGTGGAGGAAGTGGTTTGTGTGACTAAAATTTCTTTGTAGATTGAATCTTCATCAGAACTTAATTTGGCTCCGAGGTTATCAGATAGATTGGCAGTGACTGAATAGTAACCTTCTATATCTCCACCAGATATTGTATAGTTCACAATTTCAGTTGTTGAAGTTGCGACAAACGAATATGGTCCTTGGGCAGTTTGATAGGTGATAGATTCATTAGCTCCATTTTCAAATGATTGATAGAATTCATACTCATATGTATCTCCGGCAGTCAAACCGGTCATTTCAATTGTTATATTTGTCAGATTATTCATAGTTACGTCAATTGTAGAAAAGGACTGGCCTCCACCAGGGTTATCTGTAGATATTTCAATATCATAAACATTAGCAACAGTTCCAGTCGAGCCGAATGAAGAGTAGTGATATACCTTGAAATAAGCAGTGAAATTTGACGTTGCTGTGTAGTCGGCGGCCTCATCATCAGATGATGAAGTCATGAATCCAAAGTTGTTGAATGAAAGAGAAAGCCCAGATGCATCTTCTAATGTAGCATCAATATCTCCATTGGTATGAGTAAATGTCAAATTAAAGTAATAAGTTACTCCGCTAATCATCTGGACTTCAAAATAATCGTCATTGGCAACACCAGCAGAATTAATTTCGACACTTAAACCAGTACAATCAACAGGTAAAAGTGACGCTAAAGTTGCAGTCGCTGGTGTATCATTTGGCTCCAATATGTCTGGTGCAGTTGTCCCATTACCTGTACATGGACTTGGAACTGATATTCCGCTGCTACCTCCACTTCCATTGCCTCCACCAGTTGAACTGGTTGTGAACTTCCAAATTGTGATATCATAGGATCCATTTGACATTGAGCCAAATGTATATGCAGATATTTGAATATATACAATTCCAGTAACCGATGAAACATTTGTAGAAACAGTTTCAGGATTGAATAAATATGAACTATCAATTGCAGTTTGGGTTGAATCAAGAATTGCTAAGTCGAAATCATCGGCTTGGTCAAAAGATAATTCAACCGCTAAACCTTCGTTTGATGCCAAATTAACTCTTAGATAATCTAATTCATCAGTACCACTTGCAAGTTCTCCACTACCTGTTATTGAATTACTAAATATCAAATTCGGTATTGATGTTGGAGATGACAAATTATCTGGTAAATCTCCTCCGGATGTACCAATATCATTTTGGTTTGTACCAACTGCCGATACATTCCCGACAATTGAAGAGAAACTCATGATTAAGAACATCAAAGTTACAATCAAAGATGATGTTTTTTTAGATTCACCGAAAATGCTACGCTCAGCCATAATCTACGCAGTAAGTACTCGTTTATGATTACCTTGGTTAAGGTTTAAATCAAATCGCAGTAGGTGCAACATGTCCATCTTTTTTGTCATCTGGCTTGCGTACTCTCGACCAGACTCCACCCATCAACTCTTCATGGTGCTTTTGACAGTAGTGGAATCTTCTGTAAGCTTCTCTAAATGAATAGGCCTTCTTGCCAGTAGCAACAAGAAATCCTTCTGGAGATAATCTAGATACAATCTCTCCAAAACTTCCACAGCCAAGGAAATCACACACGGCTTCAGCGGACATGTCTCACGCTAAACATAGGTGCACTTTAATTATCGCTTTCAGTCATGAGTAAATTCCAGTTTTAATCTTCACTAGAATTTGGTTCTATAACGACTAACGGAACATTTGCTTCAATGGATTGTCCTTCTTCACAATGTATTGATTTGACTGTTCCGGAAATTGGTGCTTGGATTTCATTTTGCATTTTCATTGCTTCAAGAATTAAAATTACTTGTCCTTCTTCGACAACATCGCCTTCTTTGACCTCTATTGTTACTATTTTACCAGGGATATTTGCTGAAACAGTCCCTGATTTCTTTTTCTTAGCGCCAGGGGTTCTTTTCTTTTTCAAAACAGGTCCGGAATCCGGAACTTCGATCTTGAAAGTCTTCCCTTCTACAGTAGCATTCCAAGTATTGCCTTCCATTTCTAGTTCAACTTCAAATTCTGTACCGTCAACTATAACTTTGCGTTTATCAGACATCTAATCACTTCCATGGTGAGCGACTTGCTCGTAAATTCATCAATGATGTGTTGCCCATATTCATTCTACGGTGGTCTTGAGACCATGAAGTTCCGGGCATTCTTCCGACTTGTGATGGGTCATCCGATTGTTCATTGAGAATTGAAATAACAGCGGCAATTGCAGCCATTCTTAATATCTCTATATCTGTCATTTGAACACCTCATAGTGGGATATTGCCATGCTTGCGTGCTGGGCGAAGTTCTTCTTTATCGAGTAACATTTCTAAAGAGCGAATCAATTTATTCCTGGTTTCACTCGGTTCGATAACATCATCGATGTATCCTAGGGCAGCGGCCTTGTATGGGTTAGCGAATGTTTCATTGAAGTCGTCAGTCAATCTTTCTCTCTCTTGTTCTGGATTTCTCGCACTCTTGAGGCGTCGTCGATGAATAATTTCAACAGCGCCATCTGCACCCATTACAGCTAATTCTGCAGAAGGCCAAGCGACGTTATAATCTCCTCGAATATGCTTGGAAGACATTACGTCATATGCTCCGCCGTATGCCTTTCTAAGGATGACAGTTAACTTTGGGACAGTTGCTTCAGCATATGCATAAAGCAATTTTGCACCATGTCGAATAATACCGCCCCATTCTTGGTTTGTACCCGGCAAGAACCCAGGAACGTCTTCCAGAGTGATTATTGGTATGTTGAAAGCATCACAAAATCGAACAAACCTAGCAGCTTTATCGCTAGCATCGATATCGAGGCATCCTGCGAGAACTTTCGGCTGATTGGCAACTATTCCTACGGTGTTTCCACCCATGTGGGCGAATCCGATTACTATATTTTGAGCCCAGTCTGACTGTACTTCAAGGAATCCTCCATCATCTACAATCTCAGTGATTACATCTACGACATCATATGGCTTGTTTGATTCATCAGGAATAATTGAGTCTAGTTTGTCACAAGAACGGTTCGAAGGGTCACTTGTTTTCTTAGTTGGAGGTTTTTCTAGATTATTTGATGGTAACATGTCGCAAAGGTCTCTAGCTAAATTAATTGCTTCTTCATCATCTTGGGCGGTGAAGTGAGAGACTCCTGATCGACTTCCGTGGGTCATAGCCCCGCCTAATTCTTCGAATGTCACCACTTCATTTGTAACTGTCTTGATAACTTCCGGTCCAGTGATAAACATGTGAGCAGTTTGGTCAACCATGATTACAAAATCAGTAATTGCAGGAGAGTAAACCGCACCGCCTGCGCATGGACCCATTATTACTGAGATTTGAGGTACAACTCCAGATGCTCTGACATTTCTGAAAAATATCTCTGCATAACTGCCTAGGGATGCAACTCCTTCCTGTATTCTAGCACCGCCTGAATCATTCAATCCAATGACGGGTCTTCCAGTTTTGAGTGCCATGTCTAGAATTTTACAAATCTTAAGTCCATGCATTTCTCCTAGAGAACCACCATAAACGGTGAAATCTTGAGCAAATGCGAATATTTCTCTTCCGTTGACAGTTCCATGACCCGTGACAACACCGTCGCCTGGAATGACGTTCTTGTCCATGTCGAAATCTCTACACCTATGTTCAACTAAGGCATCTATTTCTTGGAAAGAGCCATCGTCAAGTAGCATTTCGAGTCGTTCTCTAGCGGTCATCTTACCTCGTTTATGCTGTGCATCAACTCTTGTTTGGCCACCCCCTGCTTCACTTTGGGCTTTACGAACTCGAAGGTCTTTGAGTCTATCTTCAGTACTTGACATAGGCTTCGCCATTCTTTGCTACGTAAAAGCCGCCCTTATTGCTTGCCTATGGATTTCATATAGAATCCTATATTTCAAGGGTTTATTTTTGTCACCTAATACAGATAAAAACTATCAAATTAAGGGGTGTGTTCTTAGGTAGGCGGTCCTTCGAAGATTCAATGAGCGAACCTTTGAGGATTGTTGTTGCTAAACCGGGTCTTGATGGACACGACAGAGGTGCTAAAGTTGTGGCTAGAACTCTTAGAGATGCAGGTCATGAAGTGATTTATACTGGACTTAGAAGAACAGCACAACAAATTGTCGAAACAGTTAGAGATGAAGATGCTAGGTTTTTGGGATTATCTTCTCTTTCAGGCGCTCATAATCATCTATTTCCTAAAGTTTGTGAACTTCTAGTTAAGGAAGGTTTAGACGATGTTATTGTTTTTGGCGGTGGAATAATTCCTTTCGAAGACCGTGATATACTATTCTCTTGTGGAATGAAGGCTATTTTTGGTCCGGGAACTCCTACTGCTGAAATCTTAGATTTCATTGTCGAAGCATGTGAGATTAGTGATGCTGGAGTCGGGCAGAACGGAGAATGGCACTGGGAATCAACAGCATGAGAGGTGAGAGTTTGGATTTACAACTCGTTTCTGATGCAATAAAGGGAAACAGGCGCGCTATTGCTAGAGTCCTCAGTTCTTTAGAAAATAGATCAGTAACTTTGGCTCAAATAAAGACCGAATTCTCCTCTATTTTTGCCGAATCTAATACTGATTCATGGTCTTCAATTGCAGTCACAGGGGCACCTGGTGTAGGTAAATCGTGTTTGATTGATAAAATTCTGATAGATTGGTCTTCGAAAGGCATCAAAAC